>OHEI01000027.1_pt1 | contig 58541 bp, 68 predicted proteins | sample 1567241 | NCBI WGS metagenome assembly OHEI01 (sample SAMEA3879565, study PRJEB24766) | human gut metagenome | biome: human-associated habitat; feature: feces | place: USA | collected 1985/1987 | reverse complement strand
TCACGCATAAATATATTATTTTATAATATAATAGGAACTCCCTATTTCAATAAGCTATGGTTTTTTAAGTATTCTTCTAATTGAGGTAGAAGACTTTAACCTTAGCCTTAATTGTATACCCTTTATATTAAGACCTTTGTAATATAAACGTAATACTCTACGTTCTTTTCTTAGCGATAATTTATTATGGGGCGGCTTATTGTAATTTGGATGATTAGGTCCACTTGGGTGTTCTAAGAAATGGAAGGAATTATTCTTTATAGAATCCTTAACATTGTCTTTTTGTGTACCCCAAGCTAAATTTGCTAATCTATTATCTAATGGGTTATCATTTAGATGTCTAACTATAGGGTAATTATTAGGGTTAGGTATATAAGCCATAGCTACTAACCTATGTAAATACCCATAAACATATTTGCCTTCGTCGTTCAAAAGTGATTGAGTATACTTCTTCCTCTTCTTACTCTCTAAAAGTCTGAAGGGTTTCTTTACCCAACCATTGTTTAAAGTTTTAAAATACAGTATACCTTCTTTGGTAATGTAATATCGGGATAAACCCCATCTTGATAGATTACTTTTCATTCCGTAACTTAATTAAATCTTGATAACTCTGATATCTAGTTTTGTAAACCATTTTTAGTACTGCTTTCTTACCTAAGTCATTTACATCTCTGTTGTCTTTAAATAATACCACCTTAACTTTTTTATAAGCTACTAGCTTAAGAGCTAAATTAATAGCATAATCCCTCGCATCAAAATCTAATAAAATTATAAATCTATTAACTGGAGATTTGATAAGCTGGTTAACTTGGTAAGCACTGATTGCCTTACCCATGGTGGCAATAGCCCTGTCTCCCATAGTAAGTGCATTGATTGCTCCTTCACAGATAAATATCGAACTATACATGTCGAGGGCATCTTGATTGAAGATAATAAATTCCTTTCCAAGTCCCGTAATATCTTTATTTGGATTATTGTATCTTGGGCCCTGTCCAATAACATTTCTCGCATTGTAATACCTGAGCGTGCCCTTATAATAATATGGTATGATGAGGTACCCAAAAAAAGGTCCCTCAGTGGCAACATATCCGATACCGTGTTTTGATAATTCTTCGATAGTGAACCCACGGCTCGACATGTAACTTCTAATGCTTCTTGCAACTTGTGATGTTCCTTGATTAATGAGTTTAAACCCATCTGGAAGATAGACGGGCTTAGCATCGGATAATTCAATCTTCTCTTCTGAGAAAGCTTTGTCTGTAAAGTTTCCATTGTCTAGAAATTTTAAAAGTTCTGCATAAGTATCAAATCCTTCAACATCCATTACTAGTTGAGCAGGATTCATATGATAATTGCATCTAAAACAATTGGTACGGTACATAGAAAGATTAATTCCCATCTTATGTTCCCTATGACAGAAGGGGCATACTGGTAATTTCATCCAACCCCTTCTATATTGATAAGCGCCCAAGCTCTTAATAAAATAATTGTAGAGCTTGGTTTTAAATTCATTAGTGATTTTACTCATGGTTAAAAGGGTAATGGGTCATCATATTCGGCATATCTTTTCTTTAGCCTACGTAATTTATCTAGGTCTTCGCATTTCAGTACCATTTGCTCAAATAAAGTAACTACCTGTGACCTAAGTGAAAGTAATTCTTTATGTTCTTCATAGGATTCCTTTGAAAGGAAAAGTTCCCATCCTCCCCATTTAGCAGATCTTCCATCTTCAGAGAAGAACTCCCTTAAACTTATATTAACTCCAGTTAACTTGATATACTTGGGACCCACTGAATATACTTCGGCATACTGTGGAGTACATCTTGAATCTGAAGGTACTAAGTAAACCTTCTGTCCCTTTTGAATTCCTTCTAATCTCTTAATCATAATCTCATATTTTAGGTTTATATATCGCCTTGTTTCTTATTATACTTTTCTTCGTTAGCATCAGGATTTCCCTTTTGCCCTTTCATTATTTTATCTAGAGTATCAGAGTATAATTCATCGTACTGTTTACGTTGTTCTTTAGTAAACTCTACACATCTTTGTCTTTCAACATCGCATTTGAATAATGCTCTACCACTAGGTAAACCATCTCTTTGTACTACTAATTCACAACGAAGTATATCATCTTTTTCTTCTTGTTCAGTAGAGTTAAGACCAACTATTGTATGGGCATTACGAACAATTGCAATAGAACCGGAAATATCATTCTCATCATATCTAGTAGTTCTATGTTTCTTACCCTCTCTGGTAATATGATGAGCGGTCCATACGATATCTAAGTCCATCTCTTCTGCTAGATTCTGAATATCTATATATACATTCGATATACGGTCAAAGTCCTCTTTATCCCTAGCAATTGAAGCAAGCTTTCCTGCATAATCCACCATCAGTACTTTAATATTGATGCCCTGGTTTCTTAGCTTAATTATAAGTTCTCTTATATAATTACAATCTGTAATCATTGCAGGAACTCTTTCAACTACTAGTTCAACTCCAAACCTTGCAAGTTTACGAAGATGTTTAGCTTCGAGTTTATCATATTCACCCGAGTATAATTCCTTCTTAGTTTTATTGATAGAGGATTGAATAAATCGGTCCATGATTTGTTCTTTACCATTTTCTGTATCTACATATAAAACCGATTTCTTCATTCTTAAATAACCTCTTGCCAAGTTTACCATGAAGAAAGTTTTCTTAGCTTTGGGTTTATCGAGAATAACATTTACTGAATGTTCTGGGTAACCTCCAGCATTGGTAATATCATTAAGTTGTCTAAATGGACAAGGTATTACAGATGGTTCTGCTTGACGTTTGAATTGTCTCTCTGTAATATCCCTTATCATAAAGATAGGTTCATCATCTTTCTTAGGTTTTGAGTTTTGAAGTATCTTTTCTATTTTCCTTGAATAGGTTTCGTATTGTTCGAAGTTATCCAAATCAAAAGAATCATTCAAGTTCTTCATCTCTACATAGGTAGAGAATTGATATATCTTTTCTCGAATGTATTCGGAATCATTCAAAGGATTTGAATATAGGTCATCGATTATTTTATGGATATTGGGTATATCATCCTTAGTAACCAGGTCAACGTAATTTTTAGATTCAAGCAATTCTTTTATAACTTCTTTAAGGATATTCTTAGAAGGCATCTTGTTTTTCTTTTTGAAGAACTTAAATATGCCCTCGGCAATTAAAGAATGCTCAATCAGAACTAGGTAACTTGGTTTAATCTTTTTGATTATTAAGCCTCCCTCTTTATCCTTTAAGAGATACCTTAGGATTTCTAATTGAAAGCTGGTGTCAAATTCAAACTTGGTATTATCTTTTTTCATATTGCAATATAATTAAGTATAATCATATAGATTTCTATAGTCTCGGTTAGAGTTGTACATATAGACTCTCATCCTAGTACTCACTAATCCTCAGCTTCTAGGTGAACTTTATTAATATATTATTTTATATTTGATTTATTATACTTATATTTGCATATCATTTTAAAACATAGACTTATGAAGATAAAGGAAAATGGCAACAACGGATCAGAGATACATAGGTTGAAGCCTATGCAAGAAAATTATGATAAGGAAACTTTTGATAGGATGTATAAAATCTGTAAACCAGTTATCAGACGTCTTACTAAGCAAATTGATAATAGGAGGTTTAATGTTACACCAGATATCATAAGTTCTTATTTCTGGGATAAGATGTTATTTGTCTTTAATAAATATTACGGTACTTGTGAAGAAGAACATTTAAAAGCAAGGATACTAGCTTCTCTCAGTACCTTTAAGAATCATTTATTAAGAACTGCTTATGGAGAGGGAGTAGAATATCATCAGAATCTTTACCAATTAGAAGATTTATTCGATAATGATAAAGAACTAGAAGATGATACAGAAGAAGAGAAAGCTAAAGGAGAAATGCTTGATATGTTATATAAATATATGAAGAAGAACCTATCTCCCGATGCTTATTTGATCTTCGAGATATTGCTTAGTCCTCCTCCCTATATTAAAGAGAGAATCAAGGATGGTTCTCGTATCACTAACATTTTATTAGTAGAGTTTTTTGATATGCCTAGAACTAAATCTTCGGTAAGATATATCTCAGAACTTAAAGAAGATATAAGATATTGGGAAGAGAAAGCTAAAGAAGACTTACATTACTAACATAAAAAAAGGGAACTCAGTGCATGAGGTTCCCTTTCCAGTGTAACTTATTTCCCAATAAGAATTCCACTTGTGTGTTGGACGAAAGCGATTAGCTGTTCTATAAAATAAAGCCCTAATAATTTTAAAAGTTTATATAGGTTTATAGTTTAATGATATAAGCTAGTACGAAATAAGGAGGTCTATTCTCATGAGGACTACCTCCTCCGGTTACTTGAGTATCTGCTGTATAATCTGAGTCAGGCCTAGTATGATTAGGGAATGGTCTCTTGTTAGCATTGTCTCCCCATTTCTCCTCTTTAAATGTAATCTTATGACTATGAGGAGGTATTTGATCTAAAGTAAGAGTTACTAAGGCTTCTCCTCCCATGTTACCAATGGTATTATAATCCTGATTACTTGGATCATACCCTACTACAAATCTACCCAATAGATTAGGTCTACCAGACATACCATCACAGAATGCCCAACCATCTGGAGGAGTAGTACCTGAAAACATAGCGATTAATCCAGTGGGAACTGAAGAAGCCGAGTTTTTAATCATTTCTATAAGCTCATTCTTCAGATTAGTAAGATATTCTTGTAGATTAGGTGTACCATTAGTCTGGTCATCTTTATCTCCGAATCCTTTCAGTACATGTTCTACTCTTTGAATAGAATGGGTCATGATCCCATTGTAGGCTGAGTTAAAGGGTAGTGGTTGAGGGAAACAACCTCCATAAGGGATGATTGCATAGTTTTCTGACTCCTTCGTATTAGCATCAGTACCAGAACCATATATTCCAATCAGTACCATGGTATTCTTACTATTTCTGTAGGGTTCACAAGCACCCTCTACCTGAGAATTAAGATAGGTATAATTTAATTTCTCATGTGAAGCAGGATTATTCTTTACTATATCCCAAGAGATTTTGTCTTCTGCTAAGGGATAGTAAGGATTCTGTGATTGTTTATACAGAGTATATAAGCTTTCATAAGATGAAGACCAATATGCTACGAAAGTAATAGGGTTTTCAATTGGTTCTGATACTTCTTGATGAACTGCGAATAAGAAGATATCTGAATTAGCCCCTTGAGCACCTTGGATATTATCTACTACTATCTCTTCATCATCAGAGATGAATATATAACCATCCCTAGAAATACATCCGAAGTTTATCTGAGGTGATTCTCCATCTTCAGAATTCTTTACCATATATCTAGCAGTAATTCTATCTGCTACATCATTCTTGAATACCTTACCATTTTCTGCTTTAGCTTGAACTGATAGCTTATTACCAGATACCTTAACTGAGCCGAATCCACAGAATGGGCCAAGAGCAACAGGGGCAGCAATTGCTTCTGCTGCCTCCTTAGATTTAATCAAACCCTCATATTTAAAGTACGTTTTCATTGTTACTATTGTTTTTAGATTGTTTATAATTCCTAGATTGTTCTGACATATCCTTGAAAGCTTCAGATAAGTTATTGAACTTCAAGGTTACTATAGACCAAAGTATCTTCCAGATACTGTATCTCTTTTCTACTCCGTGTAATGTACATATATGACCATAAATAGAATCCACTTCGAATCCATAACATACTACCAATACGGTTATAGATACTACTAGGGGATCTAACCCATAGGGTTCTCCAATAGCCTTACCAAGAACTGCTCCCATTAATAAGTAACATATATAATCTATTATCTTATTAAAAGTTCTTCTTCCAGCTCTGGATTTTCTAATGGGTATGCCCTTTAACTTACTAGCATTCATTCCAAACCAGAAGTCGGCAATTATCAATATGAATGCTAATAGGATCATCCATCGAAGATCATATAAGAATTGAAGACACTCTGTAGCAAAAGCTACGGTAAATCCCTTAGATACTATAGATGTGGTGGACGTTTCAGTATACATGTCGTAATATTGATTTATTCCTGAGGTTTCGGGGTTATTCTCCATGCTGTATTTTCGGGTATATCTATTTCGAAAGTTTTACTGCTAATATCATCAGAGTTCCAAACCAATTCATTTGGTTGTACATCAAAAGCTAAAGTAACTTCAAATGTACACCTTACATCGGTTTTGTTAACAGCTTCAAATATATAAGTACCAAGATTAGAAGTTCTAAATTCATAAGGTACTGGATGTGAATCGGCTTGACCCACTAATCTTACATCAGTTATAAAATCCTTATGATTAGAAGAACATACCACAGTGGTATATACTTCTCCTTCTCCTTGCCCACTTAGAGTAGCTCTTTCAGGACTACAACTTATCTTAACTTCAAGATTATAGTCTTTGATTACTAATGTAGCCTTCTTGTCTTTATTACCCTTACCAACAAAGGTATAGGTACCCGCTTTATCTAAAGTAATAACTTCTTCGAATTTATACTCTGCTCCGGTTTCCATAAGTAATACTGAATCATATTCCTCTATTTCGAAAGGCATTACTCGGATAGTAACCGACTTACCTTCAGCAAGTTGATATGATACATTTACCTTCCGGTTATTTGGAGTATTAGCCCAATCCTTTGGAGATATCCAATTAGGATCTGAAGGATTTACTGCTTCGATATAAATATAGGGATCTTCTGGTTTGGTATAACTATATACTGACCAAGTAGTATAAACTGAAGGATCTCCCTTACATACAGCTTTATAACTTCCCGGTTTATTGCATGAATAAGTAGCACTAGCTTTACCATTACCCGATTTATTCAAGGTAATATCGGTTAACTTAGTATTATCACAATAAATACTAACTCCATAATCTATAAGATTATCGGGATCATCAGAGGGAGTTACTGATAAGTAAAGTTCTTGATTTACAGATCCACTTCCCATCTCTAAAGATAAAGTTTGATATTCTTTAGATAAATGATAAGTGAATTTAGAGATACTGGTATATACGGTAAATATTCCTATACCATCAAAGTTCTCTAAATTATCCTTAGTACAAGCAAACTTATAAACTCCAGTACCAAATGTTTGGAAAGTATCCCCAGATTTATACCTAGTATCATCTTTACCAATCAAGTAACATTCCAAACCTTCCTCATCATAATCATCTTCTATAGTTAGTATGGTTTTAGCTAAACTAGTTACATTACTTGATAGCTTGAATCCTTCTGGAGTACATTTAACCTTGTATTTATTAGGTTCTCTAGTAACAACCAGTGAAACTCTTTTTACTGGGTATTCTACAATCTGGAATTCATAAGTACCTGGCTCTTTAAATTTATAAGTTGAACCAGAAGGCTTAACTTCAGTTTCCCCAACCAATTGTATATTAACTGGAGTCTGTTTACCTTCTTGATAAAGAGTAGCTGTAACTGTAGCCGATACCTCCTTATTAGTTGGTGTAATATGCAGTGTAGTTGGATTAACCGATATATTATAGGATTTGACTACTTCCTTTAATTTTACATGAACTTGGGTAACTTTAGTCGGGTCTCCCACACTTCTAAAATAATAAGTCTGATTACCTATAGTGGCATTAAAAATAGTGCCATTTTCATATTTCTTGTAACCCCAAGTATTACCATCTCCAGATACCTGATACCTTAAGTCGGCATCTTGATAATTACTAGAGACTGTAACCTTAATAGGTACAGAGGTTATATACCCAGGCTGAATAGTGTTTATATTTGGGTCTACAAAATCGGCTGTTATCAGATAATTATCATTTATATTAAAACCATAATCAATAGTAGCTCCTACATGATAAGGCTTAAATCTATCGATTATATTTTCTATAGCTTTTCTGAACTCTATAAATTCTCCCGAGTTATTTGAATAGCCATGTCCAGTTATATGGAAGGTTACATTGATACATTGACTACAACCGTAAATGTTATCAAAGTTAGATTTATCATAATACTGATCTTGGTCAAAGTAAGGATGTGTTTTTAACCAACCATCATAACCTGATTTAGCGGGGTCATCAATGGTACAGTTTAACCCATACATTCGGAATAATATTTCAAAGAACGGAGAAGTACCTCGTATCTTTATCAGAGATATAGAATACTTGAGTAAATCTCTTATCTGTTTAGTAGTTAAAGCTAAAGCCCCTTTCTTAGGTAAAATCCATTTAGACTTAAGGCTATTTAATTCAGCTTCACTTAACAGACCATTATAATAAGTTTTAAAAGCCCCTTCATCAATATTATTCCACCTTGCAAAAGGTAATTGCCCAAAGCTTTCCCAAAGGTAATTCAAATAAATCTCTGGGCAGGTATCAAAGTCAGTTATTCCTAGTAAACTCTCAATATCTGCGGATATATTATCTTGAAAATAACTTCCACAAATTTCTAGGAACCTTTCTAAGATACCCTTTCCATCTACCTTATAAGTGTCTTGGTCTTTATATTCAAAAGGTAGGAAATCTATAAGTTTCTTAAGGTCTATCATATTAAACAGTTTCGTGAACAGTTAAAGTTAATTGAGAAGATTTCTGGAATACAGGTAAGTTATATCCAGGATCTTCATAATCCATATTAGGTTCTGAGATAGTAATAGAATAACGATATCCCTGTTGATAGCCATTTGCTTGTATGTCCAAAGAGAAAGTGATACCATTATTTTTATCAGTGATGTTTATAGTACTACCTACAGAGCCAGTAGTTTGGAATCCTCCACTTGAAGCTTTTACAGTGTATGAATTGCTTCCAGTAAAGTTTATAAAATAGGTCATGGACCCATTAGCTTTCTCTAATTTAAACTGACCAAGAAGTAATTCCTTGTTACCATATATGGTAACAGGCCAAGGTTTAATATAGAACTTCTTGATATGTAAGTAATCTACCGTAGATAGGTTATCAATCAAAGCATAAATATCTGAGATTCTTACTTTGCCCCCAATCTCGGAGTTCTCAATAGAATAAGCATTGTATAAGGCATTCAGAACTTGAGCTTGGATTTCGTTGGTCTTATAAGATTTCTTACCGGTTACTTCTATCTCTAAGGTTATATTTACTAATCCTGCAGATTTAACTTGAAGCCAAGTAGTTAAGGGGGCTCTCTGTGATAGTTGGGTATAAACCTTGTTTATCATAGCAGAATCAGCTACTCCACCATTATCAGCACTGATATATACTGTAAGCTTTCTTCCACATTCATAATCTACGGCAGCTTTATTTACTCCATCTATTAGCATAGCTAAATCTACGAAGTCCTGTTTGCTTATAGCTACTCCAAGAGTTTTAACACTCAAGGGTATATGTTCTTTTAACATACCAAAGTTCTCATAACTAGAACCTCCTCCTGCAGCATATTGATTACTAGTGGTAGCCTCAGATATAGAAGCTTTTACTATGGCTGGAGTTTGTACAATAGAACCTGCTGGTACATTGCCTTGAATACCAGTAGTGATATAGAAACTTGCCGATGTTATCTTTTGACCTGCAGAAGGTATAGAACCAAAGGTACCATCTCCAAATACTATTACGGCAACTTGGCTAGCATTGACAGTTACCATAAAATGTTTATCTGAAGGTTTAGAATAAGCAAAGGTATCTACTAAAGTCCAAGTAGTTCCATCGATGGATAATTGCATTGTACCATGCTCATAGTATTTACCATCGGGTAATTTACCTATTGTGATTTCGGGTCTACCTTCGGAAGGTATTACTAATCCTGACAACCCAGACTGATTATATTTCTCATGTTGAATCAGAGGTATTTTACAAGTAGTAACATTAGCATACCAAGTTACGTCTCTAGCAGAAAGCCAGGAGTTACCATTAACATCTGTAAAGAGAGTTTCTTTTGGGATAGTCAACCTAGAAGCAATATTACTACCTGTAAGATCACGAGTTAGGATTACATCTACTGAAGCAGCTACTGCTCCTCTTGGGTGATAGTCCACCAATAAGCCATGCTTTACTACACTATCATAACGCCGAGCCGTAGATAAGAAAGATTCCCTACCCACGTTATCAATGTAATAATGAAGTACTTCAGCAATAGCTGCAAACAAAGACAGGATAATTATCAGAATATTACCCTCGGAATAATCCGTGATAAGAGTCTGACCATTCTTATCCTTGATAGTAGTAAGAGATTCGATCAGCTTAGCCTTAATCTGTTGAAAGGATCTCTGATAAGGGTTTAGCCATTTATTCGTTATCATATTAGTAAGGTTTTAAAATATTTTCAGACCTATCATAACTAATACCCAATACCTGTTGGCTACCAGTTTGATTAATTACATAATTCATCTCAATGAAAAGTTTGGTACCCTCTAACCTCATATTCAGACTTTTAAAAGTAATCCTAGTTTCATAGGTAGAGATGGCTTTCTTTAAGAAATCCTTTACCAAGAAAGCTAAAGCCTGAGTATTAGGTTCTTCTATACATTCCCATAGCCTAGTACCAAAATCTTCTTGCCTGAATCTTTGACCTATATCATACCAAAGGAGAGCAGATAGGTTATTATGAACAAGTTCAATATCTCCATTTACTGGATACCAACCTTTCTCTCCCTTTTCATTCTCAGTAATCCGTATTGGAAACAAAGGACCAATACCGATAATATTAGTGTATAAGTTATTTGCCATTAATGTACAAATTTAGAATCCTCATAATCTGTTTTATTAAAAGTAGAAAATGGTTTCGTGACTGGAGTAATAACAGGTCCACTAACTGCAGGTCCCGATTGAATACCAGAGTGGGTATGAGAATTATATTGAGCTTTTAATGATTCTATCTCTGAAACTAATTGGTTTAGTTTCTGGGTTAATTCATTGATATTGATTATACCATCATTATTACCTTGGTTCACTATAACCTTTGAAGCATTCACATAAGCTTGAGCTTTAGAATTTATACTTACTGGGCCTTCAGCATAGATAGTAGCAGACCCATATAAGTACATCTTGAGTGATCCATCTTTATCATTTAACCAGATTCTATTCCCATTAGGTGTAACTATACCCATAGTATCAGGATCATCCAGGATATCGGGTATTTGGTTTTGAGCCCAACCATGATATTCCCATAGAGGTTTACTAGGATCTCCATATTCAAAGGTAATATATACTATATCACCATTCTTAGGAGCCATCATTTTAAAACCAGACCCAGTAGATCCATGTTGACCCTTTGAATAAGCCCAGAGTACTATTCCTCCCATTACCTCTGGTATAGCCACTTTTATACGATTCATATGATCTGGGTCTGTGTTATTAACTACCATGGCCCTGTACACTGAATAGTATCTTCCCAAGGATTCTAATCCTTGTTCAGTTATTGTTTTTGCTGATTCATAAGCCATATTATTCAGTTTTAGAAAAGTCTTGGTTCATCTGTTTAATAATGTAATCTATATTGAAATTATACTTTCGATATACATCCTTAGTAGCTTCTACCTTTTTACGTTTAACATTAGTAATGGTAACTACATCTTCTCCATCTTTACCTGTAGATTGGTATACAGTTCTTTCTACTTCTATGATGCCATCATTACCTTTGGTAGGAGTATTAGCATTCTGTTCCCTATAGATAACCATATCTTGAACAAACTTTCTTTGTTCTTCGGTATTACCCTCCAAGGCTTTGAAGGCTTCATATTCTGCCTTAGTAGCATTTATGGTAAAATCAGAAGAATGAGCATCTCCAGCTTTATTTTTACCTACATCAGTAGTTCCTTGACTTCTGGCATTATTAGATACCACATCTTGAGTATTAATATTACCAGCAGCAACTTGAAAGCCAGCGGTTCCATTATTCCTAACTAATTCTAAGTCAGTAATATATCCTGTACCAGCATCCATTCTATGAGTACATTTCTTTATATACCAATATCCTGACCACCTTTTACCAACGTTCAAAAGTTGAAGTACCATTGAGGTTTTTAATGAAGGTCTTCCTACTACTTGCATTTGACAGATTAGTTTTTTCTCGGTTATCTTTAAACCTCCATTAGCATTTATCCTCATTGCTCTTTCTCTATTGCCTACTCCTCCAGTTCTATCATATAAGTTAGTAAGAGTTTTCCAAGCGGGTACCTTCAAAAGCTGTTTTACTTTTTTGAATACCTTTACTCGGCTTCGATAATATCCATGATTATCTCCCGGGCCTCTACCAGCTTGGACTGGATTATAAGTTTGAGGATAATAGGATTCTTCATGAAGAGTTAAAGGATAGACAATGATATTTGGATCTTCTTGCATTTTAGCTAGCCCCTCCTGAGTTTTCCTTTTCTCTGCATTCAGTTCAGTCATACTATTCACACGACTAGAAGACTTTAATTCCCCAGAAGAATATGAACGAGGATCTTCCCAAACTTCAGTCCATACCTCGGTGTATTTATTTTTGAATACGAAATTTAAACCCTGGTATACTTGTTTCATTGCAGAAGTAAGGTCCATTCCTCCCGCTACTAGTGCATCAATAGAAGATTTTATATTAGTTAGTTCTCCTTTAGTATAAGCTTCCTCTAGCATTTGAGAAGTAGCATCCCTTAATTCTGTATCGGACATAGACTCTAATCCACCACCTGCATCTAAATAACCAGTACCCTTAGCATCATATTCTTTCTTAGCAGATTCAGTCTTTAGTCTTTGGGCTTGTTTTTTAGAAGCCAATTCTTCATCTAAGGATTTCAATCTATCTTCTTTCCATTTCTCTACTTTACTATCAACATTGGGTTTTAAAACTTCTGGAGATCTATGAAATAATCCTGGACTTTGTACATCTACTGTAGATAGAGCATCCAACTGTAGTGGGTCATGTAGGATCTCATTTTGTTGATCATCAATGTAACTTACCTGGATTTGCATTTGCTTATCCTCAGGTTTTATAGTATTACCCACCTGCATCATCTTCTGCTTAGTAGATCTTTGAGTAGTAAAAGATACTCTTAATACTTCTCCGTTTTCAGCTTGGAATATGTAGGTATGATGAGGAGGTTGTTGAAACTTACGGTTATGTATGTAAATTACCCCATCTCTACTATCTACATACCAAGGCCCATTACCATAGGCAGCCATTTTAGCTTCTAGTTGAACTAGAACATTGTTACCTATTGTACCTAAGTTAGAATTAAGTACTTCAGCTAAATCGTCTGGCATACCAACTTGACCTATACCACTAAATTGATTAGCATATAGAATGGTACCCTGTACTTCAGGAGTAACTTCTGTGGGTACCTGTATAGCTTGATAAGCTTGATTACTTATTATATTTGCCATTACTCAAACCTTTCTATTATTACTCCAACATTTAATCCGCATCCTGAATCCAAGAATTTAACCATACTATCATCGGTATCCTCGGTGGGTTTATGGGGTGGCATAAACCTAAGGTGATTTGTACCATCGATACATTTGATAGTTATATGGGTACCTGTAGAATCAAATATACAATCGAAATCTCTTACTTTGATATTTATAGCGGGGCTTGATACAAATGTACCATCACTAAAAATATATCCCCACTGTAAAAAGATATCTCTATTTTCCTGTAAAGCTTCTACATCTACAGTATCTGGATTACCAGTATCAATAGTTATTGTAGCTAAGTTTTCTTTTTCTTCATCATATACATATGACCAGCTACTTATATACGCTCCTAAAGGTATACCAGTAAGAGGGTTCATAACTGGTATACCTTGATTATCAAAAATGGCTAGGTAAGGAGTACCTGTGCCTTTATATAATATGGGATTATTTGCTTTAACTTCCATAAGCCGGTATCATTAATACCATTCCACCTTTTAATTCAGTGAACGGATTTATTATGTTATTATACTCAGCAATAATATACCATTTACCAGAATCTCCATAATACCTATAAGCGATATTCTGTAGAGTTTCACCCTCTTTCAGGGTATGCTGAAAGTCATTGGGAGAAGAGGGTATAAGTAATGGGTAGGATTCTAAAGAATAATCTCCATCTCCATAATTCAGAGTAAATCCATTATCGTATGGACTTGCTCCAACTAAATAAGAAGTTATATCCATGGTTACTTGATTTTATCGGTTGTAAAAATACCCACAGTCTTTTCTGCAGCTTTACTTTTAACAATATCCTCATAAGATAAACTATATGAACTTACTCGTTTGAATATTAATTCTTGAGTAGCAGTAGCAGGATACAGATTTAGATCTTCTCTTATATCTACCGAGCCTCTCATACGTTGTCTAGAAGCATTTCTAAAATTAGAAAGAGAATATGTGGCAGAAGTAAGTATATAATAATGACCTTCAAAAGTATCAGAATTTCCCCACTGAATCTGTAAGATTGGAGGAGCTGCTTGATAGGCATTGGATTTACTCCAGGATTCTAATAACCTACATTTAGTTAATACTTCAGCAGGATTATCCGGATCATCACAGTACCAAGATACATTGAATTGTACAATATCTTCTGAACCAGTATAATGATACATAGGAGTATTTCTACCCATAGACTTAATGGTAGCCCAAGTTGTTTCTCCTCTAAAATCAAAGCTCAGAGGTCTATTCTGTAAAACAATATATTGGTATGGGCTAACATTAGTATTATATATGATTACCTGGTTCAGTTTTCTTATATCTTGACTTACTCCATAAAGTTTATTGTTTTCTACTACAGCCCTACCTTGAGCAGGATCATCTCTGTCAATCTTAAGATTTCCATGCTGAAGTTGTAATCTCCTAATACTTTGAAGAGAACTGTTGAGTAATGGATTCTTGGAAGATCTTTCCCTTTCTCCCAAAGCTCCATTCGGATTAAACAGTTTACCTCGGGGAGCAGTATCCTTAGGTAAACCTGAAGTTAATCGGTTAAGGTGTATCTTAGCTCTCCAGAGTTTATTTATGGGACCTGTAAGTACTCCAGCAGTATCTTGGGTAAGATTATTATATTTCTTAACAACCTTACCTGCTAGTTTTCCTAATATTCTTGCCATAATTTAAGGTATTAATCCAATTTGAGTAGCATAATTAACTCCTAAAGTTTCACCTGGAGCTACAGAACCAACTGGTGCTCCATCAATAGTAATGTTAACAGTACCATTAGGTGTACCATTCAGTAAAGCTGCCCTGATAGCTCTTGCCATTTTCTCGGTTAAATATTCATCACTAGTTAGAGTTTCCTTTGATAGATTAGAATCAGTGTTCTTGTTTAAGGAATCTATTAACCTGGGTAAATAATCTGCTACAAGAGGTAATGCTATACCAATGGCCATTCCCCAAGGGCCTCCCAAGAATCCAGCCAATCTACCGAATAAACCTTTCATACCTAACCTAGCTACTGTAGGTCCGGCAGGAGGAGTAGGCGGTTTAGTAGTACCTCCCCCAAGTCCTCCCAATGTTGGCCCGGGTATTCCAAACTTCCTAATACGTTTACCATTTGGCCCATACCAACCTCCTCTAGGTCCAGCAGTCCAACCGAATGCCATTGCCTTTTGAAGGTAATATTGTTCTCTCATAATCTGAGTGATATGTATTAATCGGGCCTCCAATACTGCAGCTGCAGCTGCAGACTTACTAACTCCACTTGCTGCAGCCTGAGATTGGGTATTAGTTTGTTGCATATAAGTAGAAAGCATTCTACCAGTAGCAGCTAAGTACCTATAGCCATTTACTACTAAAGCTGTAATTGATCCCCAAGCTAATGCTTTAACTACTATCTGACCTCCTATAGTACCAGCTATTCCTTGTACCCATTGAGATATCTTGGTAAATACAGTTAATATAGGGTTAAAGACGTCGGCTAAAGTTGATCCTATATTCACTACCAAGTTTTCAAAGTTAGATTTGAAAGCTTCGATAATACCTTGAGGAGTCTTTAATCTTTCCTCAGTAACCTGTTCTACTATGCCGGAGTTCTTATCATATTGTTCTAAGATCTTAGTCATCTTATCAGAACCCTCCATCATATTTCGAATCTGATTAGAGATATCACGAGTACCTCGAACTCCGAAGATATTATAGAAAGCTTTAGTTCTTTCCAGAAGCGGTTTATTCATAAGAGCTTCTCCAAACTTACGATATACCTTATCTAATCGAATAAGATTACCTTCAGCATCAAAGAAATCTTGTGGACTTAAACCTAAACTAGTTAATGCACTAAATCCTTTCTTTTTCTGGTCGGCTAAAGAAAGTTGCAAATAACGAATCATATTTGCTAATGCAGTACCAGCTGATGAACCCTGAATACCCATATCTCCCAATACACCAATAGCTGCAGCAGTCTGTCTTAAGTCATATCCTGCATTAGCCATATCAGCTCCAGCATAAGTAATAGCTTGAGCCAAATCGGTAAGAGACATATTAGCGTTAGTTACAGCCGTATATAAATCATCTGTAACCTTAGTAGCTTGTTGAGAAGGTATAACATACATTGACATGATATTAGTCATCAAGTCAGCTACACCTCCTTTACCTCCAAGGGGTTGACCAAGGATAGATGCTAACTTAGCAGCAGGCCCAGTCATATCTTTTATCTGTTCTACTGTATTACCTGCCATTGCTAAATATCTTTGACCGGAAGCAATATCTGCAGCAGTCAAGGGAGTAACTGCATTGACTGCTTGAGCTAATTGCATCATTTCTGTTTGTTGCTCAGCTGTAGCTCCTGCAATCTTTGAGGCCATAAATATGGTATCTTGGACCTTAGCAGAATATTGATAAGCTTCTGCCAGGCCTCCAAGGAATCTCATACTGTTTTGTACAGCATTACCTGCACTCATCTGAATAGCCCTGTTCCAGTCATTCATATCATTCATCATATTGTTGAATGATTGTGAAATTTTACCGGTTTCAGAGCTAAACTTATCTCGGAGTACCATTGATACCCCGACTTCTACTAAACTTTTTGTATCTCCTATCATGTTGACATTTTCTTCTTCATTTGTTTATAATAATTCTCAGCTATGAGTAGGAATTTCTTTCTTTTACGAACGGGTAGACACAAAAAGGTGAGATAGTCTAAGACTATCTCAGCCCGAGTAATGTATATGTAATCTTCCTCTAAATTATATCTCCCGTCAAGTAAAAAAAATCAGGAGCAGCCATGATTGGGTAATCAATAGTTTGCCCAGTTTCCGGATTCTCAATTTGAGTATACCCATGGAAGATTGGGTCTACTGTATTTACCAAACGATGAATTTCTGCCATATCCCTTGATGAGAATAGAGAGAAGTTTTCTACTTTCTCAAATTTATCATCTACCTTTAACTTAAGATTACGAAGAAGAAGAGTAGAGTGTCGAGTAAGTTTACTTGGTGAAAGCTGAACCATCTGAGACTCTTTTTCTCCATCCATCAATTCGAATTGGATTACCTTACCTGAGTTCAATTCCTCTGTATATTGCATAAGAGTAAATCCATCTTCTCCTTTTCTTCCCGGGTAGTAAGGAATGGCATTGGGTTTTTCTTCCATTTCTTGTTCTGTAGGAAGTACTGCATAATCGAAAAGAAATTCTCTCAAGTCCTGAGAGTAAGTTACAGAATCCTTGTTATCCCATTTATAAGTAAATTCTACTTCCTCTCCCAAAGAGAAGATTCGAGAATTAAATAGGATACAGTATCTATCCAGCAAAGGTAACTTAAGAGCATCCTCTATGGTTAATCTACCTGACTTAGTAGCATTCGTTTTAACTACTATTGCTGAAATATACTTGGTAAGATTCATAAGATTCTTTGAATCTACCGGGTTGGTGATAATTTCTTCATCTTCACCATTCTGCTCTCTGATTTCAAAAAGTCTACCAGAAGGAGCAGTGAATACTAAGGTTCTTAGTGTCATATCCATTTTATCTAATTTTTAAAAGTTCATAATTTCATAGTAGCGGTAAGTATCAACAAGAAAGGGGTGAAACTCCTTATCTAGGAATCCCACCCCTCCACCTAAAACTCTAGTAAGAAAATGACTAAGAGAGTTAATACTTATCGCAAGTACCGACAGAAAATTCTATATTTTCTATTGTGTTTTCTGAAGCCATACGATCTAAGTCAAGGCCAGTTACTTTACAAGGCCAAACTTCTTCAAGCAGCCAAGTATTTAGGACAGATACTCCATCTTCTGCAAGTTCATTTACAATGGCAGTTTCCCAATATTCACTAGGAACTAACCCACCTCCAGCTATCATATCTTGGCAAGAATATAACCAATCTTGAAGCCAGGTATCTGAACCAGCAGTAGTTAAAAGTTTCTCTACTACCAGATTACCTACGGTAACTCTACCGGCAGTTTTTACATCCCTGTTTACATCCCCATGAGCAACCTGGTCAATCTCTATATCCGGAAGTTGGCAAGTCTGGAATAGATATGTATTGATAGGGTGTTTTGGGAAAGCGATGCTCCATAGGAATTTCTTTCTAGGATTCTTTACTTTTGCTCCCATGTTTTATGATTTTAATGTTATTCGTTTTCTGAAATGTTAACTGAATTAGAAGCTGCATCAATTACAATGTTAATTGTAATTTCTTGCATAGGAACAATATCTTTATACTTCAGGATTACTTTATATTTACCCTGACGGACATCAGCTTCGTTATTTACAGAGAGTTCTGAATAAGAGCCAGCATCCTGGTCACCCATCCATGTATACTCCGACATAGCATTTTCATCTACCAGATTATCCAGGATTGGTTTTACCTCAAGATAAATATTCTTCCAAGTACCCCAGATATTGGGCTCTTCCAAATACTTATTCAATATAGGACGAAGAGTCTTCTTCAAGTACAAATTCAACCTTACAATTGAAAGGAATCTTTCTGAATCTTGTTTTACTTGAGAAGAGAAGCAATGCCATAACATGGTTTGTTTACCAGAAGACGGAGTATCTTTGATTACAATCATGTTGGCATACATCTGAGCCAATTCGTTTAGTTCATTATAACGAGAATCACTACCATAGTTAGGACTTACTGGGCCCTGACCATCATAGATTACTCCACGATTCATACCGGCAAATGACTTCCAAGGTCCATAGTTAGAAGCAGAAGTATCACCCAAACCGAAGATAGTACCCAATACATCTGAATTAGTAAGTAATCCGAATTCATTGTAGTACTTGATACCACCTGCAAAATAGGCTGCATACTTAGAATTACCGATACTACCCAAACAGTTATTAATCCAAGTGATAATGCTCTGCTTATTTCTAGGCTGAGTTCCCTCAGAATAATGGGTAGTATATTTAGGTACTTCGATGTAATAGGTATATTCTTGCAATTCAGCACACATATCTTTAGCAGCCTTATGTACTTTTAAAACATCTTGATCTGTTTTCAGATGTTGATGAATATGAGAACAAGCTAACTGATAAACATCTGTATAATCCTTTACCAAATCCAAAGAAGCAATCCATTCATCTGCAGTAGGGTCAGCACCAGCAGTACCCAGTGTACCATTGAACATAGTCTCAGTACTAGTGGCTTCTTTACCTCCAACTTGGATAGTTAGTGGATTCTCAGTTTGGTCAATTGAAGTCTGAAGCCAAGCTACCAGGTTTTCGAAAGACTTAATCTTATCGGTAGTGGTTACCATCTTAGGTTCCAGGTATGCAGAATTACTAGCAAAGTTGCTTAAAGCCAGGTAATCTACAGAAGTTTTATTCTGAGCATCCTTAGTTTTATAAGTAATTACCGGACCTGATTCCAGGATGGAACCATTGGCATCGTATATGTTATAGAAGATGGTATTCACTGATTTAGAAAAACCTACTTTAAAGGTTTCTCCAGAACCAATAGGATCACCATACCCTTTAGTTACCAAACCAAAGCTTACATTAGTACCTCCAGAAGTAAATTTCATTACTTCAGAAGCTTGAACTTCTCCAGGTATAGCAGAAGCTAATTCAATCTCATCTTCTTCTAATACTTTAGAGTCTTCTGCTTTAGTAATGGTACCCTTTTTAGCACCTGCTCCCAATACACGAATAATTCTTAGCTTAGAACCTCCTACTAAAGCTTTCTCTATGTTAGATACAGAACCATCAGGTACAATCTCTTTACCAAATATTCTTTGGAATTGAGAGAAAGAAGTGATTAATTCTGAAGGATCATCATAGGGACCTTTTTCAGTTCTAGCCAAGAAACATGATACTCCTAAAAGAGGAGTAGTCTGTTGAACATTGTTGTTCTCGAATTTAAAAACAACGCTTGGTGATTTTGACATATCCTTGTGTTTTATAGGTTATACATTAATTTAATTAATACCAGTAAGTATCGTTACCTTACTGGTATTATTAGAAAATTAATCCTCTTTATTCTTAAATAAACCTCCGATAGCCTTAATCACATCATAGAAACCACATCCTGATAAACCAGCAGCTAATCCATAAATTAATACCTGGTAGAAAGGATAGTTTTCCAATAATGGTGTAAGTTGTAATCCCCAAGCTATAAGACATACAAGAATACCTACTAAGGCAGATATACCAATCTTAGCAAGTTTGTTGTCTTTGATAGCTGGGATTACCTTTAGTATCTGAGTAACCAAAGATGATACCAAAGTTACTATACCCGTAAAGGTACCCAAATCAATTACGAACTCTGAACCAGCTGAAGGTTCAACTTCTGCAGCAAATAATGACACTGGCAAAATAAAAGCCATGAGTGCCATCAGCATAAACACTAACTTTTTCATTTTAATAAATTTTTGAGTTAAACATGTATATTGAGATTTAGCATCTCCTCGTCCTTTTGGTATTCTGGTCCTAGTAAAAGACTTATATCTTTTATAGGTATTAGATCCCCCATTTCTACCAGTTTTTCTGGTATAATACCATCCTTACATACATATTGGTATACCTTTTCCAATAATCCATGGGATTCATCTGGATGGTCATAGAAATTACCAATCTCTATAAACAGATTCCCAGTAGGAGCTATCCTACCTTTATCCCATTCTTCTAAATCATTGAAGTAAGGTCTTATATATCCCCTAGTGGGTAATGCTTCATGAAGAATAGAGTGAAGTAATCTCATATCATTCTGAGTAGTTGCTACCAGATGAATATCGATAGTGATATCCTTGGTTTCATACGGGAACTCTGACATCTGATAATTGCCTGCCTCTAATTTATCTCCAATGATATATTTCTCTACTCCAATATCTCCAGGATAATAAGCAGTGCTTTCTATAGTTATCCTTGGACAAGTTTTAGGACCTCTTACCTGGTTATTACCTATACCGAATAAGTAAATAAATTTGTCTATTGCTTCCTTATCTTCTTGGAATCTCTTTTCATTCTCTTGTGATAAAGGTAAATAATCCTCAGGATTAAGTCCCATCTTCTTTTCTAAGAGAACATTCAATAAGCATATATAGAAGGTTCTCTCTACTATCTCTTGTGAATTTACCATAATTACCTCCTATCTTATTTTCATTACATAAGCCAATACATAATATGGTGGCCTATTCTCATGAGCACTACCTCCACCAGTTGGCTGAGTATAAGCTGTATAATCTGAGTCAGGCCTAGTATGATTAGGGAATGGTCTCTTGTTAGCATTGTCTCCCCATTTCTCCTCTTTAAATGTAATCTTATGACTATGTGGTGGTATTTGATCTAAAGTAAGAGTTACTAAGGCCTGCCCACCAGTATTACCAATACGTTCGTATTCATAATTTCTTGGATCATATCCTACTACAAATCTACCTCTTAAGTCTGGAACACTTATATAACCAGCTTTAGTAGAAGCAGTATTATACTTATCTCCAATAGCTTTATATAATTCTGGGTATTCTGCTATACTTACTTGACTTCCATCACAAAGTACATAACCTTCAGGAACTCCAGAACCAGACCATAATTGGATAAGACCAATATCAGTGTTCTCTTTTTTACCCTGTATACAAGTTACAACTACAGTTTTACCTGATTCATCCTGTATGAAAACTACTTGGCCAAGTTTATCATTATGAGTATTATCGTTTAAGCTCATGATAAGAGTAGTACCAGAGCCAGATACATCTCCCGAGTTTTCCCTAGTATAATTTACATTAACTGGATCACCAACTTTCTTTCCATTGATTACCATTTGTTTAGTAGATACAATAGTAACCTCTTTACTTTCTCCTGTAGGCTCAAAGTATAATTCAGTGGGTGAAACTCTGAAAGTGTATTCATAATTGCCTTCCCCTTTCTTGTGGATAAGCTTTACTTCTTTAGTTGACCCATCTACAGCTTCTACTGTTAAGATCTGAACTATATCTTTGTCCGTAGCATTCTTTTCTTCTGGTGTTACCGTTATAACAGTCCTACCTGAACCTTGATTTTTACTTATTGTAAATCCCATTATCTATATTTCCTTATTTCTTTACGAAGTTCTCTTACTATAGTTTCCTTCAGAACCTTCTTACCACCAACTTGTTCGAAAGCTGGTGCCCATAGAGGTCTTGGAGGTAAATTACCACCTCTAGAACCATACTCTAACATGATAGCTACTTGGTTCAATGTTCTTTTACTAGTCCTATCACCCTTTCTGGTTTTCTTAAGATTAGTAGGTATACCTACGTAAGTTCGATTCTTCTGTTTTACTATTTGTACTGATCTCAAATACTGACCCGTATAATTCAAAAGGGTATGCTCTCCGTATCGTTTAATGGTATTAGCCGAGTGAGGATCCCAATGAGTTCCTCTTGGAGGAGTACCCGTTCTTAGGCATTTTTTCACAAGTCTGAGAAGTTGATTGCCAAATTTCTCAGTAGCTCTATCATAGGCATTTCTCATGATAGATGGAGTTTCGGCAATCAACTTCTCAGCTCTAGCCTGTTCTTTTGGGTCAGTATATATTTGTAAGTCTCCCAAGGGAGTACTTATAGTTATGTTTACTGACTTACTTGCCATCTGGATTTTCCTTCGGTTTATTCAAGCCAAGTGAATCCATCATAAGATTTATGGCTTGCTGTTGTGATTGTAATACTGATACTACATCTTTCCTGAATGAAGCGAATTCTTCATTGAATTGACTACCATTAGTGGGCTCCTTGTTTTCAAACATAGCAAGGATATTATCGCATTCCTTTATTATGTTCTCGTATTTACCTACATTATTAATAATACCAAGAGCCTGTGACCTTTGCAATGATACTTCGTTTACAATATTACTTCCAATTAGAGTGTAGTACACATTGTTATAAATGCCTTCATTCCCATCTGAAGGTAAATATACGGTTACTGTACCAATGGAATCTTGAAGAACAATTTCTATAAGATTAGAAAAGCCATCACCATTTTCATTAGCTCTGGGTTTACTTTCTCCTACCTTTACTACTTTAGCTCGGTCAAAGATTGGGTACATTGATCTTCTGTCTCTTTCTAGAGTAAAGACTGAATCTCCTCTTTGTAATGATTTAAATTTCATTTCTTCCATACTGCATTATTTTTATTGATTAGACTTAATCCCATTTGAACCATACTGGGATTCTGTTTCATAAATTCTACTAGGTTCAAGAAATTATAGTATCCATAGATATCTATCAGTCTTTGTGCTTCATCGGCTACTCTCTTTGCTACCTCTAAATTAGGAGCCGGTAGTTGCATTTGGAGAGTAAAGGTTTGTAGTTTATTATCTTCTTCCATGTTTCTTACTAGATTAAAACGAAAAAAGGGAAATACCCACTACAGGTACCTCCCTTTTTCCTAATCAACTTTAATAGAAATTATGCAGTTTTATTACCTAAAGCCTGTACTACCGAGTTAATAATGTTCTGATCTCTTTGAGCATCAACTACTCGATTCAGTCTAGCAATTTCTTGGTCTTTTGCAGTGTTCTCGATCAGACACTTAATCTCTTGCTGGCCTTTCATTACCTCGCAATGATTACGTTCTGCCTGAAGAGCTAATCTGTTTTCGGATTCTCTAACTAAGCTCTTAATTTCACAGCAGCAATTTGACTGTTGATGTTCCATCTGGCAAAGACGATCCATAACCCGATTGAACCCTGCTCCCATTTGATCACGAGAATCCCGGATATCAGAATTAGTCTTATAACCAAGATCACAAAGGCCACGTTCAGTAGCAAAGCGATTGTTAAGTACTTCTTTACCTACACCCTCTACTTGTCTAGAAACTCCTGCAACTTCAGAAGTAACTCCACGGGCAGCATCAGATATGTCTTTGTAAATACCAGCTTTTGCTTCCTGAACAGTAGATTCCACTTTTTGGATATCAGCTTTTGTGTCATTGATTTTGTCCCACACAGAAACTGCAGCAGCACCAAAACCACCACCTACTAAAGCTCCACCGACAGCACCCCAACCGGAGCCCCATCCTCGATTATTACAACATTCATCACTATAACGATTATGATCCGCAACCACTACAGTACCTTCACCAGATTTAACTTCCATAATGATTTAGTTTTAAATAATAATTAAATTTATCTATCAATAAATGTACTAGTGTTGTGTTTAGGATTAAATTGTCTAGGTGGGCCAAGAAACATCCCAATGATGGGTATTATCCCCCTCTTCAATCCTAAAATTACCAATTGATAACCATAAACCTCTTACAGAATTATAGGCCCATACATAAACATCATCTCCAACCCCTCTATCCTTAGTAGTACTTTGAAGAGAATTCACAGTTATTTTACCTTCTACTGAGTCTACTATAATACCCTCACGTATTAAGCTCATATCATACCTAAAGTCAGAAGTATGAGGTATATTAGCCGTATCAAATAATCCCCACGTATCTTGATCATTACCATTTGGAATAGTTAAACTTAATTCCAATCTGAATTTATTTATTTTAGCTTCTTGAAGAACTCTGAAAATTACTGTTTTTCCAGATGCCTTCTGTCTATAAGTATCTGCTCCAGTTCTTACAGTACTGATCCCTTCAGTTATAGTTGCCATAAACCTGAAGGGGGATTGAGTATCTGGTGTCAGTACCAAGCCGATTAATTTCTCTGTTATCTCCGAATGGACTCCCTCTAGATCGTCTACAGATAAGTGGCTACCATTGTGAGTAGCGATAAGATTCAATACATGTTTATTTACCAATCCATCTGAAGGAGCTGAGAAGGTGAAATCAGTGTAATGCCCATTACCCTCTGAGTCAGTAATATAAAACTCATAGACATCTCCTGCTTCTTGAACTATTGTCAGAGTACAAGTTTTATTGGATTCTCCCTGAGTAAAGGTAATAATTCCTGTTCTAGATGAACTACTGTTATTAGTGGCTACCTTAAATGTAGACTCAGCACCTGAACTAGATCTAACTATAGTAATCCAATCCACATTAGAAGATAAAGCCCAATTAAGGAATTGATTACCATTCTTCCTAGAATATACTCTTACGGATCTATTGTATGATGGATCTGAACTTGGCCAACCAGAATAAGTAAGAGAAGTACTCAAAGAATCCCCCGAGTTTTCCCTAATACCAAACTCATAAGTTGAAGCACTCTGTTGCGCTGTTTGTACTAATTCTCTACTTAGACCATTGGGTTGATTAGCTCTAATTGTATGAGTTCTGCCTGAAGTATTTGGGTTCTCAGGTATGGTAATAGTTACTTTAAAGTAATAACCACTCACATTAGTAATAGTTTCGGTTACTCCGGATGGCAAAATAAGAGTAGGTTTAATAGCTTCGGTAGAACTTAAAGAACCGTTAACATATCTAGACCTATAACTTTTTATATAAAAAGAAATATTACCTCCTTTACCTTCAACAGTACCAATGGATAAAGTACTAGTTTTATAACCACTATTCTGTTGAGTACTATGTTCAAATACTATACCGCTACTAGGATAAGTTACCTCAGCCGAATTCTGTGTAATGGTTAAATATACAGGAGTTGCCGTATCGTAAGTAAACTTAATCTTAAAAGTTCTAGGTGATGAGTTAGGGTTTGGTGCTACACTAATACTACATCCACTAGAACTTCTACCAGAGATGGTAATATCAGATGAAGTTCCCTCAACTACTTCAGCTGAAGTATAAGTAGTTCTAATGTTTTCTACATAAGTTCCGTTTATATATTTATCATAATTGGCATTTACTGTCAACTTAAATCCTGAACCAGTTCCAGGTACATTTTTAGTAGTTGGGTCTATAGATAGGTGATCTACATAGGTTACTTGACCTCCTTCCTGAGAAATTGAGATAGTCTGGTCTGTAGCAGTTGGGAAATCGAAAGTAACCGTAAAATTTCTAGCAGAACCACTATTACTTGGGATAGAAATACTATTACCACTAATAGAAGCCGGACTAGAAACTCTTACGGTAGCAGTTTCTGATTCTGTATAACTACTACCTTGACCATTCCAAGTATAAGTTCTACTTGCACTCTTAGCAGTTACATTAGATTGACCTCCACTGTAACTGAAAGAAGTTTTATCTACTCTACAGTTATAACTCCATGAAGAATAAACTTTTCTACCTGCTGCCTGGGTAAATGTTGCCTGTATGGTTTTACCCGAATAATTCTGAGTCCAAGTTACAGTGGTTGATTTACTATTAGTAGATGTATTGTTGGGTACTATTCTTCTACTTTTAGTATCGTCGTAATTTGTAGTATACCAAGAACCTTCCGGAGTTTTAGTGACATTATTCACCAAACTTTGAGAGATAGTAGTATTAACACCGTTTACTTGCTTAACTCGATTAGAAGCATATGAACCAGAGGGGTATGTACCTCCAGTAGCTGGAGCATTAAAAGAAGGATTACCATTCTGATCCCACTGGAATGTATAAATCCATTGCTCGGCATTGATATCCTCTAACTTGACACATTCATTGTTACCGTAACTAGCAGCATTACTAATTACAATAACCTTGTCAACATTGGGGTCCTTACCATTATTGAGTGCTAACAACTCAGCCTTGGTAGGGCACTCATTAGAGGTCTTACCAAGGCCGGTCTTATTCAGAATAGCACTCCAAGTTGCTATTTCTGCCATATTACTTATTGTTTAATTGTTTCTTAAAGTCTTCGAATTCTTTTCTCAATAACTTAACTCCTTCGAGAGCCATGACACTGAGCATTTCATATTCTACTACTTTTACTTTTACATATTCCTGACCATCTTCTCCGACGAAAGTTTCGAATCTAGATTGGTTAGGTACTTGAGAAGCAGGTATAGTATTCTCTGATACCAACAGAGGTTCAATTTCCTCTAAGCTCTGAGCAATAGTTCCCACTTGGTATTTACCATTCATCTTGAAGTGAACTGTAGGTATATTGCAGATTTGGTCCAGAGTATGGTTCAAATTCTCTACTTGAGATTTTAATCTACCATCTGATTCCTTCCAGAAACCAGAAGCTGCAGTAGTTTTAGCAAATACTACTTGGTCTGTAGTAGCCAATCCTAATTGAGCTCTAGTTACATTATGAGGATTATCTCTTCTTTTTACATGGGTATCTAAGTCGGTCTGAGCTTTTGTACCTGCGGCCTTAGCATCTGCAATAGCAGCAGCCTGAGCAGTAGATACTGGCATATCTGCTGGAGCTAAGTTCTGTACATTACCTAAACCTACTTGAGCTTTGGTTACCTTGTGAGGGTTACTCTTATTGCCAATATGAGCATCTAAGCTTTCCTTGATTACCTTATCGGAATCCTGGATTAATTTCTCTAATGCAGTTTTAGCAGCATCAGTATAAGCCTTAGCTTCATTCAAAGCATTGGTAATATCTCCATTCAGACCAGAGTTAAGTTTATTGAACATCTCCCGAGTCAATACTCCAGCTCGATTAGCATTAGCAGCTAAAATTTCTAATGTCTGTGTAGTAGCTTCACCATATACTCCATCAGCTTTAGTAGATTTACTAATCTGTACCCAAACTTTATCCGTATGCTGAACTACTCCTTTACCAGAAATTATAATAGTACCCGGGATAGAATTAAACAGTTTCTTATCTGCTGCAGTTTGTACACCTGCTAAGTCTTTGGTAGCAGCTGGGATAGGTTCATTATAAGTATTTACATTTGCAGTATCACCAAAATCTGAACACTCGAAATTTAATCTAACTTCAGTAGCATTTCTAGTCCAAACTCCGTTATCCTTAATATGAGAATAAAACCTTAGATTATCCTTCAGAGATTCTCTCCAATTAGCTAAAGCTTTACCCTTACCTCCATCATAAGCAGTACCAGTAACTTCTCCAAGTATCAGTGAAGAAGTATTACTATCTACAAACTGAGTACCTGACCAACGGAATTGATAAGATGGTTCATCCTGGGTAATATTCAAATATATCTTACCTGATTCTCCAGTAATAGGATTAGCATGATCTGGGTCAGAATATAATTTAATATTGCTCAGCTTTCCAGTTTTACTGACATCATAAGTAGCATAAGCTTCGATAACATCATCAACATAAGAAGGCAATTGACTAGAAGGTACTAAGCCATTACCATCCAAAGAAGCAAATCCATTAGCCTTACCCTTAGTTGCTACAAAATCATCATGTTTCTTTTCTAAGTTATTGATATTAGTTTGTAACTTATTCTCAAGAGCAGTATCTGCAGCAGCTCTGGCTTCTTCTTCTTCCTGAATCTTTTGCATCTGAACCTGGTCGTATTCAGCACGAGCATCTGCCTCTTCTTTGATAGCCTGAGTAAATTTGGTGTCCAATGCCTGGTCTGCCGCTTTTCTATCCGCGATTTCTTGAGCAAGAGAAGCTTCGGAAGAATTCTTCAAGGCTTCAATGGCATCTTTTCTGTCTTGGATTTCCTTAGCAATCTGCTGGGGTAAAGTTTCATCCAACTTAACCTTATCAGCAGCAGTCATAACTCCTGCAGTAGTTTTAGTAGCAGAAGTAACTTCCAGATTAAATTGTTCTTTTTCGTAAATATCCTTAGCAGAAGATGATTCAGAATCCCATCTAGAGTGACTATCTACCTGGAATCTAAAAACTTCTGGGTCTGAATCCTTTAAAGGTCGTATTCCAGATAATATATCTAAAGGAGTACTATCAAACAGTTTTTTGTCTGCTGCAGTTTGTACACCGGCTTTCTCAGCAGTAGAAGCGGGGATATCTACAGTGAAATCATTAGATTTCTGTATACCTTCATCGGAGTTATATGTACTTCTACTTATGTTAGTAGTAACCACACTAGCCTTAGGTGTATAACTAGCTCCCGTGATATAATCATTAGGCATCGAATTCCCTCTCTTCTTATCAGCTGCTGACTGAAGACCGGCTTTAGCATCTGTAGCAGAAGGTATAGCAAACTTACGAGGCATAGCTTCTCCATAGATATTCTCTTCTCCCTTTACAGAACTCTTAAAGTTTACTTCAGCAGAAGTACCGTTGATAACCAAGTTCGGATCAATTTCCGTAACCATAGTTAAGGGTAAAGCATTTGAAGTTGCTTCTTCTTTCTGAAGACGTTCATCTAAGCCGTTAGTGATACCATTAAATTTATTCTCAAGTGCGGTATCAGCTGCTTTTCTATCCTCGATTTCTTTATCTATACGTTTACCCAGAGCATTATCAGCAGCAATTCTTGCAGCTTCTTCAGCATCAATATTATCCTGGAGAACTTTATCGGCAGCAATACGTTCATTACGTTCTGTAGTAAGGTCCTGAGTATTCTTGTCTACTTTAGCTTCAATACGAATATCCTCAGCCTTTCTAGCCTCAATTTCCGTATTCAATAGTTCCTTGATTTCAAGATAACCAGTATTCTGATTACTTTGTAATCCCTGAATTAATTCTAGGTTACGTTGAATATTAGCAGTATTCTTAGCAATTAATTCATCCTGAGCCTGAGCCTTTGTTAATAATTCAGAACGAGTTTCTGTTACGAAAGTTCTCAATTCACTTACTGTAGCATTAAGTGTAGTACTTAATTCAGTAAACTTCTGAGTAACTTGTTCATCAGCTGCAGTTCTATCGGAGATTTCCTTATCTATAATACCTTTAAGTTCAGTCAGCTTATTAGTAATTGTAGTTGCAAAGTTAGGATCATCTCCCAATGCTTTTGCAATCTCTTCTAGTGTATCTAATACTCCAGGAGCAGAACCAATAACCTTTTGGATTGCAGCTTCTACTTGTTCGGCATTCTGATAGTTAGAATCGTTTTCCAACTGAGATACCTTAGTAATGTAGTTAGCAAATTCCTGGATATTATCTAACTTAGCTTTTAATAAGTCGGTAAAGTCATTTGAAGAAAGCTCTTTGCCATCTACTTTATCAACCTTTCGGTCATTCAAGTTTTCAACAGCCTGAACTCTATCTGATACTTCCTGAGTAATCTTATTCTCTAACAGAGTGTCTGCCTGAGTACGATTAAGGGTTTCGGTATCAATATTATTCTGAAGCTTGGTATCTTCTTGTAGTCTACTTTGAGCCTCCTCATTGATATCTTTAGATATAGCTACCAAATCATCTTTGTGATTTTCCATAGCTGTAGTCAGAGAATCCTTAAGAGCTTGTTCAGCAGCCTTAGCTCTTCCTACTTCGGTTTGAATAGCAGTAGTGTTATTAGTTACTTTCTCCCTGAGCTCATCTAAAGAACCGGTTACTCCACTATTGAGGCTATCTATTCTGGTGCTTAAAGCATCATCACCTGCCTTACGATCTTTAATCTCCTGGTCGATTCGAGCATTGATTTTCTCATCTTCATTTGCCCGGGCAGTAGATTCAGTATTTATCAAGCCAGTGAACTTATTATCTAATAAAGTATCTGCTGAAGTTCTATCAGAGATCTCCTTATTGATATTCTGCTGTAAAACAGTATCACCAGCTTCTCTCTTTGAAACCTCAGTGTTCAAGTCGATATTTACCTTATCTACCTGAGACTTAAGATTAGTATCAGCATTGGCTCTTGCTTCAGCTTCTGCATTAACCATGCCTTTTAATTCAGCATAATCTTCAGCTTCCTTAGTAATCTGGTCGTTTAATCGGTTAGTATTACGTTGGATATTTGCCTTGTTAGCATTTACTTCTGTTTGCAAAGCATCTATCTTAGCCTGAAGTTCATTTTTAACGGTATTTACCGCATCCTGAATAGATAAAGCCAATTCTTGTATCTTAGTAGCATTAGCAGTTACTCGAGTATCTAATGCAGCATCAGCAGCCTTACGATCCGTTTCTTCCTTAGTGATAGCAGCTTGTAATGCAGCATCGGCATCTTTTCTGTCTTGGATTTCCTTATTCAGACTAGCTTGAATACCATCAGTGTTACCAGTAATCTTATCTACCTCGTTATCAACATATTCTTTTAGTTTAGCTTCAAGAGCGGTATCGGCTTCTTTACGTTCAGTAACTTCCTTATCTACATTAGCCTGTACCTGGGCATCAGCCTCTGTACGATTAGTAATTTCCTGATTCAATTGTTCGGTAATAGCAGCCAATTTCTTGGTAATTGTAGTTGCAAAGTTTGGGTCATTACCCAAAGCATCTGCAATCTCCTTCAAAGTATCAAGAACCTCTGGAGCTTCCCCAATAATCTTTTCAATAGCTGCCTGAAGATCTGCTTCAGTTTGATAACCAGCATCATTGATAAGCTGAGATACTTTTGTGATATAATTAGCATGTTCTTCAATGCCATCCAACTTAGCCTTGAGAATATCGGTAAAGTCGTTTTTAGTAAGAGAATAGCCTTCTCTTTTATCTACCTTACGATTATCTAAGTCTTTATCGGCAGCAATACGTTCTTGTTTTTCTTGATCTAGTTTTTCAAGCAATTCGGTTTTATCTGTACCGGCCTGAGTTTTCAAATCCTCAATCTTATGGTCAAGGATTTCATCTTGAGCAATTCGAGTTTCTTTCTCGTTATCAATATTGTTCTGAAGTACAGTATCTGCATTCTGACGGTTCTGAACTTCTTGAGTAATGTTCTGCTGTAAACCATTATCTGCATTCTGACGGTCAGAAGTTTCCTTTACAATCTGTTGGTGTAATACTTCATCCTGAGCAGTACGAGCTGCAGCTTCAGCATTAATCTTGGATTCAAGTTCTTGGTCTGTAGTTTTACGATCACTGATTTCGATGTTCAGTTTAGATTCTAATGCTACATCTGCATTTGCTCTTTCTGAAGCCTCGGTTAGAATCTTATTATTTAAGTCGGCAATATCCCTAGTATGGTCTAACTGTACTTGATGAACAGCCTCGGTCAGTTTCTCATCAGCAGCTCTACGTTCAGCAGCTTCCTTATCTACCAATTCCTTAGCATATTCTTTAGCTTTAGTTAAGTTATTGTCAGTTTCTACTTCCAAATCACCAACCCGGTCTTCTACCTTTTGAATACGAGCATTGATTGCTTCTATCATCCTAGTAATATCTTGTACTACTTTAAGGATAGTTGCATTCAACGTATTAACCGAGTTAACCAAGTTATCGTTCACAATCTTAATCTGAGAAGCTAATTCGTTTTCACGGTTCTTAGCTCTAGTTACCTCAGCTTCTAATTGAGTACGTAATTCAGTTAATCGGTTAGTGATATTGGTAGCAAAGTTTGGGTCATTGTTTAATGCTTCAGCCAATTCCTTTAATGTATCCAAAGCATCATCAGCACCATCTACTAAGTCATGTATATATTTCTCAACTTGTTCTTGAGTCTGATATTTCAAATCGTTTTCTAGTTGAGAAACTTTAGTAACGTAGTTAGCATGTTCCTCAATTCCATTCAGTTTTTCTAGCAATTCATCAGAGAAGTTATTTTCTGACAAATCCCAACCTTCTTTCTTATCTACCTTGTTTGCAATTGATAAGAAGAATGCCCAGAACTCTTTAAGAGTTCCAACAAAACCATGAGCCAAAGAGTCATCATAATAACCCTGTAATAGCCGTTGGTCAATCTCTTCGCAAGTGTAGTATTTACTAACGTACATATGTATATATTTTAAGGTGTTACTTTATTCTTTCCCAATAACAGTTCTGAGTTATTACCACGGAAGTATTCTTTTTCTTTACCAGCAAAAGCATTTGGGATATCATCTGGATTATCTGGGTCAACATCTCCTCCATCCTCTATATCCCCAACTACTACGGCATAATCGGGTAATTTCCTAACTCTGAACTTAATAACTTGGCCAAAGCCTATATGAGGTATATCTTTATCCCATACCTCTCCAAAGTAATCTTGGTAATTTGATACGAACTTCATACCAGTCATAGATTGCATGGTAGTAGCCGAATTACCAGTACCAGGCATTTCTATGTGAACTCCAGAAGGTCCATTCAAGATTATAAGATTACTGTCCCACCAATCGCCTTCTACATTGTTAAGCTTGGTGAAACGTAACATTAGCATTTTCATATCTTTATGGATTTTGTTCTACGAATTTGATTTTAGTATCTCTATCCCTTTTGAGGATTACCAAGAATACCAAAGCTTCATCTTTAGCCTGAGATACTTGAGTATCTCCAGAAGGCTTATATACTATCCCATTGATAACAAATCTATCCTCGGACCAGTTAAAGTTCCAATAACCTTCCTGATTGAGATATCCGATTTGTTCTATGTAATTCTTTGAAATAAGTATAGAAAGGTTCTCATCATCTAATTCTCCAGAAACTGTGGCTTTATTTATTGGCCAGTTCCTAAAAGCATTGTAGTAGCATAAAGCTTCTATGGGAATATTATAATATCTTGGGCTATCATCCTCAGCATGATTTAGATATTGATTAACGTGTTTAGCCCAAGTAATTGTTTGTCTTCCAGCATCCCAATCTAAGAAATCAGTGATAATCTTTTTATACCTATTCCAAGAATGGTTCTTAACCATTCTCCAAGGTTCTTTTGTCATGATTTCTTATCTATTATGGTTAACGAAGGTTTACTTACTTTATTGAGAGGAGCTGTTGGATTAGGTCCCCCCAAGGGAGTTGGTTTTCGATGATTTACTACTCTTGGTACTACTAACCGTTCGATTTGATCACAAAATGGTAAGTATATCTCCAACCTAGATGCCAGCATACATAGATTCTTTCTTAGTTCATCCATATATCCTCCAGGTTGAATCATCTTTGAATAAGTACTCCATAAGCTAGATATACTTTCGGATATCTTATCATAATACTGTACTTCAGTAGGACCCGTAGTAATTTGCTTTATCCTATCCCCTCTAGCATGTTCTCCAGGTGAATCACCATCTTGGTCTGGTCCATGAGATTCAGTGGAGATAATTTCTCTAAAACTGTTTCCTGCAACCAACAGTATATTTTGTATTTGTATATTGAGATAATCCCATACTGCCAATTCCATAATTAATTGGTTTTCTAGTCCCTCATACCATAATTCATCATTATATTTATCTGGTGGTATAACATGGTTTACTAGTGGGAAGATATATAATTGCCATTTAGTTATGTATGCAGTTTTATCTTCTATGGTCATACTCTCATGCAATTCTTTGGGAATATACCTATCTATTAAATTGTAGATGGTATCCTGAAGAGTAGTATGCCCATAATTACATACAACTACGGTTCGAGTACAAGTCAAATCTAATCCATCAGAATTAGTGACATGTAAGGTTACATCATAAAATCCAGACTTCTCATAAGAGTAAGATTGATGTCTTCCACCATTGAAAACCTCTCCCTTATCATCGCCAAAGTCCCAGTCAAAAATGGATTTGGCCGGGACTTTGGTTAATACTCTAAATGAAACTTCCAGACCTGATGTTACATATGTGAAGTCTAGATTCTTTTTCATTTATATTCGGATTTGTTTATTCTTTGTTTTCTTCGAAATCTTCAAGTAAAACTTCAAGGATATCTTTTACGGTATCTTTCGGATCAGCTTCGATTTCATGTTTCTTAGCAATCAGCTTAGCTTCTTCAAGTGAATAAGCTTTGGCAATCTTACTGATTTCCATACCCTTTGCAAACTGAGCAGCTAGCTTCTTGTCAAGCTTTTCGATATCCTCAGCAGTATACTTGGCAGTTTTGTTCTTATCCGGAACTAAAACCAAGTGGCCAGAAACTAAAGCTTTCTGAATACGTTTTGTTCTGTACTGACGGGCAGTAAGTTCTCTCTCTTCGCCTTTTGCAATTGAAATACCTGTTACCTGGTCGTTAAAACTGTAGGCATTAGTTCCAACTGTTACAATGTAAGTAGTAGCCATAATCTTTTATTTTAGGTTATAATATAAAACCCCGAACAGAATGGATTGAAACTGTTCGGGGAGAAATTAGACAAAAATACAATGAAGAAATCCCGGATATTATTCTAAGTTAACCAATAGGTATGGGTCAATGTTCATGAAGCTCGGGAATCCAGCTTCAGAGAATTTCTTGTTAGCTGCCAACAGAAGAACAGCATCCTGGTACATCTTAGAGAAACCTGTAGTCAGAGAAGCATATACAGCTTCAGTCTGATTAGATACGATTCTTTCTGATTCAAGCATCAACTGTTTAGCAGTAAGCTTAATCAAGGCAGCACTGGTATCTACCATCAACAACTGCTGATCGGGAGTTCCCGGGTGAATATAGAAGTCAGCCTTGTTGGGAACCGGAGACTTGATATTCAGTGTAGCTTCTGTAGTTCCTGAGTGACGTTCTTTAAATTCAGGCAAGTTCAACATCTCGATAGCCTGGTCTTCACCACCAATCATAGTAGTAAAGTTACGGCCCATACGAGCAGCACGAACCCAGATATGCAACAAGTCTTTATAAGTAATACCGTTGGTTGTTTCATATACGCCAATAACCGGAGCAGATTCAGAACCATCAGCTTTGTTACCGTTCATCAAAACATCCATTGCCAAAGTATCCATAGCATAACCCAACTGAATACCAAAGTCACGGAGATAGATTCCCAATACATCGATTGAAACGTAGTTTTTAACTTCGTCAGTAAGTTTAAATCCTTTACCGATTTTGAACAGAGAAACTGATTTCTGTCCGAAGCTTACATCTCCCAAAGGAATTGTTTCTGCTTCATTTACCTTAGCGGGAGCAGCATCCGACATATTTACCATCGGCATAGTTACCTGCAAACCATTAATTGATTGGTCTGAAGCAATGATGTTCGGGTAGAAAGGTGCCTGACGCATACCAGTTGTAATAGCAGCACGGATGATTTCCGGTACAATCCAACGGATATTCTGTTGCGGCATAGTGAAGATGTTCTGCATTGTATCAATCTTCGGATTAATGCCCAACTTTTCAAAGAAGGCATCCTGTGATACACCATATTTACCCTGTACCAGTTCTTCCAGAGTAACTTCAATAGGCAATGTGTTGTTGGAACCCTGACGGTATGCTTCCAAACTTCTTACCATTTCTGGAAGTTCCTTTCTAAGGTCTTCCATTTTCAATTGTGCAAATTCTGTATTCATTGTTCTTTTAATGTTCAGTTAATGATTAGCGTACCAATACTTGAATAATATCATTAGCTTCATCAGCCGGTACGATGCTAATGAATTTTGTTTCATCGGCTGAAGTTTCAGCAGTGATGAAACGGTCAATCAACAGGGTATCTGTGGGTTTTACATAACCACATTCCATAGCCTCTTTAGCTACCCAGTTTACAACCATGAAAGCTTCTACAGCTACAGTTACTTCTACGGGGAAATTTCTTTGAGCCTGATAAGCAGGGTTAATGTTGTCAGTTACAGCTATACCCAGATAAACCTGGCTGCCATCTCCACCCGGGATATAGGGTTCGATATTACCATCGGTATCCAAAGCTACCGGCATACCCTGATGAATAACTTTGTTTTCTTTTACACAGAAAGCCTGATGCAACTTGTGAGATTCGCTCTTATAGATCACCGCTCTGGGAGTTTTTTCACCAAACAGAGTCATCGGTTGATCCTGATTTACCAGCTTAGTAGTAGGATGTGTATTCATATTCTTCTTATTTTAGAGATTATTTTAATTTGTTTGAATAGATACCTTTCAGAATCTCTTCAGTACTCTTTTCGGAATTCTGAGCAGTAGCTTTGTTATCAGATTTATCTTCTGGCTCAGCTGCAGAAGAAGCACGGCTTACATCATGAGAACCGCATTTAGCACAGGTCATTGGGAATTTTTCTTCCAATCGAGCTTGGTAATCTTTAGTAAGAGAGATCAAAGTTACCATGCCGGTAGTTTCGGCATTCAACATTGTAACGATAGTTTCATCAGCTTTGTCACCCATAAGTTTTTCATAGGTTGCAACAGCATTTTTACGGAGAGATGCAATGTGGTTTTTACCTACCTGAGCCATTTCCTTCAGATTTGCAACTTCTGCATTCAGATTAGTAACCTGTTCTGTAAGAGAAGTTTTTTCTGTAGTTAAGTTATCCACAGTAGTCTGAAGAGTGTTACGAGAATTAACCAATCCCTGAATGGCTGCAAATGCAGTTTCCTCGTTCATCTCTGTACCTTCGGCAAGAGTAAGGCAATCTTTACCAAAGATTCTTTCTAAAAATTTTTGTAGTTCATTCATATCTTTATTATTAGGATTTTGATTTCCTTGGTTATCATCATAAGATTGGGAAGTATCGTTATTTTCACTGAACAAAGCTAGATCAGTTTTCGTATCATAGAAGAAATACTGTTTAGACTTATCATCCCTATATTCTTCGTATGAAGCCCAAGTTCTCTTGGCAAAATTGGGATTAATGATTTTACCATCATCCCCAATCTTCTGAGCAAAAGCATCAGCTCCATGAGATACCAAAGAAGTTTCTAAGTATCTTACTACTTCAGTAACGATTCTTCGTACCATAACTCCCTTAGAATCATAGGTACCCAATTTCTGGTAGAATTCATCATCTTCCATATTTGGGTGAGATTTATCCCACTTAAACTGTAATGTTACTGAATTAGAATGGATAGATGGGGGATCCATAAGAATGCCTCTAGCAATTCTCGGATTTGCTTTACCATCAATCTTTAATATACCATTGATACCTGCAGGGATAACAAAAGAACCATCCTTGTATTCATCTTGCCAGATAACTTGTGATACAGCTCCAATAGCATTACCAATATTAGTCTCATGGTCACAGTTTACTGTTTGTCCTAAGAGCATTCTCATAGAAGCTTTTAATACTCCATTTTGACCAAAATCGGTAGGATTCCAGTTCTTAGACACAATAGTTGCAGATAATAATCTGAACATTGGTTCAATAAACTCCTCATCTTTAGGAGTAAGTTCTTCTGGCTTCAAGTCAGGATAATAGGTATTATAATCTATTTCTCCTCCCCAAAAACCAAATTGACTAACTGACTCCTTAGAAGTTTGAGCCCATTTATAAAAATTCTCCGAGAAGGTTTGTGGTTCTATGGATGTTGGGATATACCCAGCCATTATAGTATGACCACTACCTATCACTAAAGAATCTAAATGTTCTCTGTTCTTTTTAGTAATCGGTTTACTCATCTTGATTTAGTATTTTGATCTCCTCGTGAAGGAGCCGGGTTATTTTTATCTCTTGATCTACGAGCGGATTGATTCTTATCGTCCTGTCTCTGTTTCTTCTTAGTACCCTCTTGTGGGTCTGAATTACCTCCCTTAGCAAATTGGTCTTCCAATGAAACTCTTGGTTCTTCTTCTGAAGGAGAATCATAACCCATTTCCCAAGCATATTGATATTGAGAAATGATACCTGCCTTGTAAAGTAAGTCAAGGTTCTGAATCTTATATTGTCTACCCTGTTGGATTTTAACCTCATCAGAGATAGTGGATGATCCCCAAGTAATGGATATTCCCTTGCAATTAAAGCCAGCCAGACGTAGTTCTAGTTCATAAATAAACTTAAGAACATAAGAAACTATCATTTGGATATTCTTTAGCTGACTTATAAGCTTAGAAAGCATAATACCAGTTGCTCCTTCTCCAATGGAAGCTTGTACTCCAATTAGGTTGCCATTTACTCCCAAACCATTAGCAACTGATTGCTGGTTCATATTCCAGGGTTTATCAATATTGCTCATCTCTTTTGAAGTAGAGTTAAGTTTAAACTGGTGGTCATCAATGTAACCAGTTACTACTCCATCCTTCATACCTTCCCTTACATTCTGTTTCAAACGTATTAGCTCCCTATTTAATCTTCTAGTGTAAGCTTCTACATTTTCATTAGGTTTCTGTTGTGGTTTTTCCATCAAAGCCTCTAGAAAACCAACCATACCACAGATTTCCATGATATGTTTAAAATTGGTTTTCATATCATGCTGACCCTTTAATGAGTCCAATGATGCCATAAAAGGAGGTATTCCGTAAGGTTCATCAGTATCATTATACATACCAACATAACAGTAGGTCTCTGTATTAAGTTTGATATAATCTTGCTTATTCGAGCCATTCCAAAGAGTGTTCCTCTGATATGGACTGTATACACCATTATTCTCTCTTTTGAATACTATCCTATCTGGTTTGAGGAATAATACAGTAGCTAGACCCTCTAACTTTTCATTTGGTACAGCTTCTACTGAGATAGCTCCACTAATCATCAATTGAACTATCATCTTGTTTACCAAACCATCCATACCAGCAGTATAGTTAGACCATTTAGAGGATACCTTAGAAAGATGATCTCTCATCTTATCAGCCTCTTTATCGGTATTATTAGGGAAGGTTATGTTGTGACCAGTATTAGCAAGCTTAAACATGTCCTGTAAAGCTATGTTAACATCTGGATTCACTTTATATAAATCCCTTAAAAGCTGAATCACTTCAACACGAAAAGAAGGCGTAACCATCTGAGTTAAGCCTTTCAATGTATGAATGAAGTTACCTGGGTCATCATCCGGTTCCGATACTCTACCGGGTGAAATAGGTACCTCCTCTTTTTTACTTGGAGGATTAGCCTTGTTGTTTTCTTGTATTGGAAATCGATTCCTTCTATCGAATCCAAAAAACTTAAGAATTTTCATTTCGGTTGTATTATTACATTAGTTTTTCCTTTTCGTATGTGATTACAAATAGCTTTACCAAATATATCATCATCAGAATAAACATCTCCTTCCAAATCCACATCTACAGCAGAAGTATTATTTCGGTGTTTACCCATGGCTACAGGTCTACCCAAACCATCATATATAAAGGTAGGAGCTTCTTGAACAAAGAAAGGATCCTTCACAATAATATTCTCTTCTCGAATATCTTGTTCTAGACCCTCTATAATTACTGAACGATTCTTTTGGGTAGTTAACCAACCTGGAGATTTATCAACCTCTGGTCTGGACTTACCTTTCTTTTTCAGAAGCTTTTGATAGTAATATAGGTTAGGGTATCCTTCTGACTGAAGAGCAGAAGTTACTGCTAACCCAACGTCGTTAGATTCTGGAGCTACAACAGCAAAATTAAATAATTGCCCAGTATCTCCCAGTAACCTAGCATATTTATCTACTGCCATTCTTCCCTTATACACAACTTGTTCTTCTCCCAGCTTGTCCATACAAGTGAAAGAAGAATAGTCTGAGCCTCTACCTGTTGCAACGTCTGCACCGATAAAGTACTGTTTATTTGGATCTGGTTCGTTGAATTGTCTATACTGACGATTGAAACGATATTTTAAAACTGGATAATCACTTAAGCAATCTTCGATAGCCTTGATATCTGCCATATCAAATACTGTATTACCTGAAGAAAGAAAGTCTCCATCGATTTCTTGTGCAGTTCTTTTTGGACCCAATGCAGAAGCCATCTGATCATACCAAGATTGATCCCGTTCTGGGTGCATCTGCCAATATAATCGAATAGCATTGAAAGGATTACCTCCAGCTATAGCATCTACCCATGTTGAATGGTAAAAATTACCCATACCGTATGGAGTAGAATTGATGATGGCTGAACCTCCGGTGGAAAGCGTAGGGAAGGCAGCTGCCCAAATAGCTGAAGCCCACCGAACGATTGCAGCCTCATCAATTACCAGGAGAGAAAGAGATTCTGAACGACCGGCTTCTGAAGATGTTGGGATGGATTCTATGAATGAACCATTATCGAATTCAATCATAGAGGCAGAACCAAATTCCCCAGTTCTTCCGTTAATGATCGGGGTTTGCATATACCATGGAAGATTCTTATACATGAACTTAATCTTCTTAAGTACTTTCTTAGCTGTTGTATCCTTAATGGAGATAATGTTTATCTTCTTATTAGGATGATATGATGCCAGCCATAAGCAGTACATAGATATAAGTTCTGTAATACCCGCTTGCCTGAACTTTAACAAGATATTGAATCTCTGGAGTATAAATTGGTATAGTACGGCTTTTTGATACGGATATAATTCAAATCGAACCTTTCCTCTCACTGGATGTATCACATAACAAAAAAGACTGAAAAAGAAAACATCCGTTGTAACCCTAGATAGATTAGATAATTCTTCTCTTGTAAGGTTAGTGGGTGTTTCCTGTATCTTCTTTGCCATAAAATCTAAAATTTATAAGTTACTACCAGTTCTAAATCAGTTTTGATACCTGAGAAATATCTTGGGTAATAAAAACTGTTTATCCCCAGTTTGTAATTAAATCTCTTAGTCTCGATTGAAATTCCTGTTCCCAAATCCCATAGATTGTTAAAGGGTCGGTACTTACCATAAACATAAGGAACTAATCTTATTCTAGATTTAATTTCTTGTGTGGTAAGTTTTCCGTTATACCAAGAATACTTGTAGTTATTAGTGTCGATATTGAATAACCTACTAGAATAAATTCCTGAATTTTGATTAAGGAAACTCAATGTAAGTTGATTTTTATCGATTACTAATTGAACAAGAGAATCCTTCTCTGATATCTCTGCTGAATCGGTACTGCATAAACCCTGGCTAATCGAAGAATGCGGAGAATTGTAGAGAAGGATTCTACTTGGGTTAAGTAAATTATCGTAGGAAATTGGCAGGAAATCTTTCCTCAAATAAATTGTATCAGTATGTTGAATGATCTCTTTATCAGGTAACATACTGAGTTGTTGATTCAGTTTGTAATTCCTGAAGCAAAGGTAAATAGTAAATCCTAGTAAAAGGACTACCATGGCAATTTTAAGCTTCTTCATCTTTTGATCTGAGATAAGCATCTTTTGTTTTGTATCTGTCAATAATTACTCCCAATATTACTTTGAAATTGTTACTGAAGTCAGTAGTTGGAATTCTGAATCGAATATCAATTCCTTTTGAATCTTGAGTAATACTCATTCTGATTTTTCCCTTGTGACTCTTTACAATTCGATTATAAAAAGTTGCCAAGAGATTAAACATACTCTTCAGATTTTTCGGTAATATCTCCGTTCTGTATAAAATTTCTTTGTTCATTGTTACTTGAGTTTTTCGGTTTCAATTCATAATAGTCAACTCACTCTATATCAGGTGCTTGGCATTCATTTGCCAAGTCTGGCATAAACCAACTAATTCAAAATCAATCAGTTACAAAACTGGCTTTGTTTTTCCCTTAACAATCCCTTTTCCTGATTGATTCTTATATCAGTATTCTTTATTCCAATATTCCTTATTCCTTATTCCAATACCCTTTAAAAGCCTATTAGATTTATATAGGGGGGATTCACTTGAAATTAAGGCATTTCTTAAACCATAATCCTACTTCATATACTGACCCTTTGCTCAAGGTATACCTAGCTTTATTTAACCAGTAATGATAAGTCTTAGGATCCCAAGTTGCAAATCCCCGAATAAATACTCGGTAATTTTCAGGGAATCCCATAATTGCCTTGAAATCATAAATACCCAAAGGATACCCATCTGGTCTAAATTGCCTATCAGAAGGCCTAAGTGTTAAGGGTGGTTTATCATCTTCTAATCGATATACTCCCGGGAGAGTACTCATCTTAGCAGTTTTAATAGGCCATTTCTTTTCATCCTTGAAATCATGAGTCCAAAGTTGTCTTACTTGTCTGACTGTAAGATTTTTCTTTTCAGGTAATTTCCGATAATCATACATGGCTAAAACTTTATCAGAGAATGGAATTAAAGCTTCCTGTGGGGCTTGTACTAGTAAATCTCTAGTAAGTTTTGGAGTATTTACTTGGAATACTTCATTAAAGGAATCCAAATACTCTTTTCCCTTGTCTAAATGAACTCCAATGATTACTAATCTTTTTCTTGATACTTGGGAGTTTCCGAAGTCAGAAACGCTTCTTTCGTGAAAAATAAGTTTATAGTTCTTAAAGAAATCCGTTAACATTTCTTTAGAAATGAGGGATAGCAATCTTGGTAGGTTTTCTATAAGAAAGAGAGCAGGTTCGTAATATTGAATTGCTTGAAATACTAGTTGTATACTTTTATTACTTTTAGGGTCTCCTAGGGTCTTAGATTTAGATAATCTCATTACTGAGCAACTACCACAATCAGGGCTAGATAATATGATATCTGGATGCCAATCTTCTGGTAGTTCATACCCTTTTAAGAAAGGTATGCCTTTGAAATTAGCTTTCCACTGTTCTTCTCTACCGGTATGGAATACTCCACGAGGTTCTATATTTCCAATAAGTTTATCTCTAAAAGGGAATAGGAGGGCTCCTTGCCCTCCACATACTCCCAGTACTTTTAAGTCTTTCATTTCTTGTAACTTCTCAATTTTATGTATTTGAACCAAGCATAATGCTTCCTAGTTGAAATATAATCCAGGTTCGAATCATTATTATGAGCTTCTTCCTCAAAACTTACATCATGATACCTTTCATTCTGCTTGTTCCATTTAGCAAAACAAAGGATGATTAAGTACTCGATTCCATACCAAAGGTAGAAAAATACCCATAACATCTCAGCCATTTGCTTTGAATGTATATGTTCATGGTTATAATCCACCTCAGTAAACTTAGCCCCCTTTCTTACAAACACTAAACCAAAGATGTTGATAGCTTTGTATCCCTTGAAAGGTATAAGGTTGTTGTAGATTACTTTCATAGCTTGTCTTTAAAGTTTTCATAGGTATTTCTTAGCTTTTGGTCGTAGTTATTATCTTTATAACCAGGACCATTATATCCTTTAGCGAAGGCATCCCAGTCTTTTGCCTTCAAATGCTTCACTAAACCGGAGTTATAGAGGAAATGATACATCAATTCTAGCTGCATTTCATGAGATGCAGACATCTTTTGGATCATTTCATCCACTGATTGACATCCACAAAGCTGATAATTGAAGCCCATAATCTGTCCCAATCCCCAAGAAGTAGCTAAATTAGCACAGTTTTCATCAATTTTACGAGCTGCTTCGAGTCTTTTCCACTCTCCTTCACCTCCTAAGTAGAATTCTTTGGTCCATTTTTGATAAACTAAGGATGGATTTCTCTTGGCTAGGTCATATAAATAGGTTCTTTTACCTTCTCCATCGAGTTTTATCTTCAAATATTTCCACATTACATGGCCCTCGAAGAGAATCTGAGGTCTACCAGAGGGTAAAAATCCGTCTCGATTACCACATTCTACTACAGTTACTGTCTTTAACAGAGCTGGTTCAAGGTTTAACTTGTTTGCAACCTTGGCAATTAATTCGTTAGTAAGTTTATCCATAATATAAATTCTTAGAGTTTTACATTAAAGAGGATAAAGTATTGCTTATAGCCTTTCTTAGGTAGGTATATCGAGTTCTATTTATCAATGAATAAATAATTTAATTATGGTTATGGAAAAGAAACAACAGATTATGGTTGATTGGTTTAGGAAAACCTTAGATGAATCGAAGAAACCCTGGAATACCCAGGTATATTTGATAACTGATAAGTATCATGTTTACATTGCCAACAAGGATATCAGATTAATAGGAAGTAATTTCGGTAAGGCAATCGATAGACCTTTGAAATATTTCTTATTTACTGATGGTAAGGTACAGTATTACAACAGTATAGAATTTCTTGGCTATTTGCCTTTCGAATTAAGGGCCGAATACCCAGTCAATTGCAAACCTCTCAATCCTTGGGAATACGACTACTACCGTCAGCATGGGATAACCTCAGAAGATTTGCAGAATTTATTCAATAATGATTGATATTTAAAAATAAAATAGTATATTTGTATAACGAAATAAATACATTATTTATATGAAAAAAGAAGTAATAAAACTCAAAGAGGGTAACTCGGTAATTTACCAAGACAAAACCCTAATGGAAAAGGCAAACGTAGTATCTATCGATAAAAAGAATGGTACTGCAATATTATCTAATAAGGTAATAATTACTAGAACAACAAATCTAGAGGGTCAATTTACTCGATTAGATGGGAAAGGTAATGCAATAATCCTACCTTGTACTACAGAGAATGAACAGAAGTACAATTCCTTTGTTGCATATCATCAATCCAAGAAATCCCTAGAGGCAATCAAAAAATGGTTGGATGATAACGGGAAACACAAGGATGATGAAACCACTGAGAAAGTGATAACCTTAGATAAGAAACTTAAAAAACTAATCGAAAAGCTCAATGAATAGTACTTGGATAATATTAGGCATAATCTATGGGATATGCCTAATCCCCTCTATACTTCTAACCAAGATGTTATGTCAAGAAATCAGGATGATAAGACCTCATCTATTATTCCTTACAATCTGGTTAGTATTACCTTTATTTCCTATTTACCTAATATTCTTTAAAAAGAAAAACAATGGCTAGAATTAAAGATTATGACGAAGATTTATCTGCCCCTAAACTCCTAAGGGAAAGGGCAAGAGATAGCAAGGGTAGGTTCATTAAAAAGGACCTACCACCCTACCTAGGATCTGAGCAAGTATTAAAACCTAAGAACTACTATCACTTCGATAGTCACGGTAATTATAAGGGTAGCTCAATGAATTTTGATGCTCTAGTATGCCTTGGCTTTACTTGGTTTAAGTTACTGGGAGTAGCATTAATGATGTTACTATGGCCCATAGTATTTATATATGCCCTCCATGATGGGATAGAAGGATACCCATTTAAGAAGTATGCAATCCCTTATATCTTTATCTTAGTAGTTTGGTTTATAATATTCTTATATGGATTAGTATCATGAGCAATATAGATGAAGAAGTAAAGAATAACTTCACCATAGAGATGAGGATATTCGAAAACTATGAGAAAGTGAAGTATGAGATAATCAAGGCAATTGATTTCCTAGAGCATAGTGGAACTGCCATGGGAATAAGAAATATATCCCACATAGGATTAAGGTTTTGAAATTGGCTTTAAAGGATTAAGGAAGAGTATGGTAAGGATTAAGATTTTGAATGCCAGGGATGTTTTTATTCTCTGGCTTCTTTGTGTGTTGTGTCTTGGTATGCCCTTAACGTGTGTAGAAATTTTTGTGTGTGTTCAAGGCTTTTCTAGGCAATGCCCTTAATACGAAGGCCTAAAAATACCAGGTACTAAATGCGGGGTACGGTAGCCCTTATTTAGAATAAGTCAAAAAAAAAGTAAGGGACAAACATTCCCTTACTTTCTAAAAAATTTTAAGAATTAATTATAATTTAGTTGCTTGTAATAAAAATCCTATTTGATTATCTGAATCTATATTTAAATTGAAAATATAATTTTCTTCATGCCCTTTTTTTTGTAAATTAGGGTCTATCCCTATTAATTCACAAAGTTCTTCTCTAATTAGGTCTAATTTTTCTTGTAGCAATTCAATTTCAGAATCTAATACTTCACTTTCTAATTTAGTAGAAAAATTTAAATTCCTATGATTATAATTATAGAAACCTTGAATTAAAACACTCGTAGTAAAATCAAATTGGACTAAATGTACATGTAAACTAATTTTAGAATAATCTTTACAGAAATCAAAATATGTTTTCATGTAAATAATTATTACAAAAATAATTTTATCGAAATCATTAATGCTTTCTAAAAATTGCTTTGCATCACAAAAATTATTTTTCTTTTCTTTGAACTCGTTTACTAAAGAATTTTCAAAATTTTGCATAGCTTCGTAAAAATATCTAATATTGCGTCGATTAATACGAAAATCTATGCTCTCTACTATATCCAAATTATAAGAATATTTAATACTAATTTCTTGTTGGAATCTTTCTTTTGTTTCAAAACTTTCTTGTAAAGATTTAATAGTTCTCATAATGATTTATAATTTTAGAATAGGGAATTAATTCCCTATTCTAATTAAACTTTGATTTATTTTTTCACAATTTGTAAAGCCTTTTTCAAAATTTCTTTGTTTGTTTCTTTCATATTTTCAGAACAAACTGAAGAAAGCGAAAAATCATTTACTTTGTAAACTTGCTTATAAAAATCTAAAAATGCTTTTTTTAGTTTTTCTAAACGAGTTTTGTCCTTTTCTTGTGTCAAACTTTCGGACAATGAAAGAATTGTATTACGAAATTTCTTTCGAGCAACTTTTTTTTCTTTATCTGAAAGTTCTGAAAAAATTTCTTCTTTGTAAATATCGGATTTTTTAACTCCAAAAGAAGTTTTTAAAAGTCCCTCAGTAGACTTATTCAAATTAGCTAGAATATCTTTATAAAGGATATTGTTTGCTTTAGATTGTGCTTTAGCTTTTTTAGCACTTACTTTGTTGATTTTTTCTTTTGAAGAATTTTCAACTTTTGCACTCTCATTAACTGAAACTAAATTTTCTTGTGTCATACAAATTACGCACTCTTTAAGTTTTTTATATCCTTGTCTTAAAGAGTTGAAACGATTTTATCAGTTCAAACAAGGATTGATTAATATTTGTTTTTTGATTACATTACAAAGATAAGAACTATTTTTTAATTTGCAAAATTTTCAAGGATTTTTTTTTGAAAATTTTTCTCATTAAATTTTAGACCTCTCTTTGTTTCTGTATTGCAAATATAAGGACTTTATTTTAATCTACAAAATATTTCGAGAAAAATTTTTGTTAAAAATGAATTTTATTATTTTAATATTTATTTTCAGAAAATATTTGCATATCTCAAAAATTTTATTATTTGCGTGTACATTATTTATTATCAAAAATTTTTATCAAATTTCCATCACTATAACCTCTTGATAATAACAGATTAGGGCCATCTATGATTCCCCTCTATGATTCCCCTCTATGATTCCCATCCATGATTCCCATCCATGATTCCCCCCTCACTATCACCTCTTGGTAATCCTCATACTAAATCCCCATGGCCAGAAGATTCTAGGAAATTTTCGGAGGGCCTTTTAAGTGGCTATAGAATATCTGTATATTATATGCCTATTACCTGAAGGCCATATATGGTCGATAGTTAGTGTACTTAGGTAATTATATGAAGTCTATAGATAGGCCTAGTGGGTTCTTATATAAGGCTAGTAAGTATATGTGTAATAAAGCTCTAGTACCTCTTAGGTAATTATATGAAGTCTATAGATGGCCCCTTAGGTATGTTACATAGAAAAGCCCAGGTACCTTAGTTAGGCCTGGGCAATATTATTAGTATTAAGATTAGGCTCTCCACTAGTAATACCTATAAGGATTTGTAGGCACCCTGTTATGGGTGCCAGGTTAGTAATTTAATAATTGTAGGGGATTGATACTGTGAAAAAGCTATTGAACTCTGTTATGATTGGGGCTTGGCCAAAGCATGCTTCAGGATCATAGTCAAATGTGTCCCGTAAGCATTCGATGCAAGTAATGCTTGCAGTGTCATCGAAATGTTCTGGATCGTTTTTAAGGAAAGTTAGTATATGTATACCGTCTTGGTCTGGGTTATCGATTGTGGTAATTGATATTAGAGTAATGTAGTCAGGTATAAGGGTATTTTCCTGTAACTCCTGTAGGTAAGGAGTAATGAACTCTGGTAAGCCTCCAGGATAGGAGTGTTCGGGGTTGTTTTTAGTAATAAAATTACATTGAATCTCTTTTGCAAAGTTAAATGAAGTTTTAATAGTTGTTTCCATAATCTAAAATTTTATTAGTTATTAAATTAATTTTCTATGCAAATATAAGAACAATATTTTAATTATGCAATATCCTTGATTGCCTTTCGAAGGCCCCTAATGTCCTAGAATTATCTAAAATAACCATAATATAAATACTTATGCAATTAACAACAATATTACTAGGACGGCAATTAAAATTGGCTCCTTGATTGCCTAGAAATTTATAAAATCCGAGGCCATTTATGGCATATTTTGTGTACCCAGTTTTATAAAATCCGAGCCTAAAATGGCCCATCTGGGTACACAATTTTAATATAAATCCGAGCCTCTTGGCAATTAAAATCCCAGTCTAGGTACACAAAATCACAACCTAAATCCTAGATTACACAAACTAGCCAAACAGAACACTTTTCAATTACACGTGTGAAGCTAAAATACATACGTATCTAAATCCCACCCATATTAGTATATTATATATAGGCGTTACTAAAATAGCTACGTGTCAAAAAGGCTCATATACGTATCTCAAAAACTATTGCCAGAGTGTACTTTTTGCTTTTCTGTGATTTGAGGGGCCATGTATGGTGATTTTATTGCCTAAAATGGCCTCTGGGGCCTCAAGGATTTAGTACTTTAAATTTTGAGAGCTATAGTGTTTGGTATAGTAGAAGAGCCTCCAAGGGTATGTTCCTGACTTTTTCGAAAAACCCCCGTTGGTACACAGAAAAGGAATAAACCAAGAGCCTAAGAAAGGTATATTAGTATTAGTTATAGTGATATAGGGGATTTGTATCTTAGTTAGTGATATTGTGTATATGATGTTATTTGTATATTTCTTTGTTGGGAGTGGGGTAGGTATATTGGTTGTGTACCTTGTTATTTGTATACTTGGTTTGTGTACACAGAAATACCTAGAGTTTTCTGGGCTCTAGGTATTCTTTTTATTTATCTTTTGGGGTGTTGGGAGTGGGGTACTAGATCTTCTGGGTTCTGAAGTATATCCTGTAGGTATGGGTTTATCTCTTTGATGTTATACTGGGCTTGGAACCTAGAGATGGTACCCTTTAGTTCATCTACTAGAGTATCATAGAGGTTATTGTATATTATCTCTTTGATTTTGGTTTGGACTTCTTTGTTTTGTTCTAAGGGTATTGGTCGGGTGGTTGAGACTTGGATTTCTATTGGTTTCTCTAGGTCTGGTACCGTTGGTATGTTACCTATACCTATATAGTCTAGTCCAGAGACGAGTTCTAATATTTCTTCGTTGGACATAGATAATATATAGTTGGGCTCTTTGTATACTTTGCAGGTTAGTATTTGATTACCATTCTGACTGAGTGTGATTCTTGATGAAGGATTTGTTGTTTTCATTGTTTTAGTTATTTTTTAATTGTTCGAGTAGGTTTGATATCTCAAGTTGATGAAGGATTTCTGTTTCCTTGTGATTGGATTCCCATCTCTTGATGGCATTGTAATAACAGGTATATTGGGTTATCATCTCTTCCGCTTGGTCTTTGTCTTGAATAAAGGATTTTAGTTGTTTTTTGAGATCAATTACGATTATATCTTGGTGTTCTGGAGTTAATTGAAAGATTCCGAATAGGATAGCCTCTACCTGAGAAGGAGAATAATCATAGTATTGGTCATCAGCACCTTTGGTTAAATCCATGCGAATAAGATTTTCTCTCAAGTTTTCGAATAAGTCATACTCTGAAGCATAGGTAATAATATTACCAAGGAACTCGTCAAAGGGTTCGTCTTCTATCTCGATTTTGTAAATCTCGATGTAGTCGGTAGTGTCATTAATAATGAGTCCACCAGCATAGTCATAAGTATAAATGGTATAGGGATTAAGAAGTAATTTCTTAAGGTCTTGAATATTTTCTAATGTTTTCATAAGTTCTTTGTTTTAGATGGTTATTTCTTCTCTTGGCATTGTTAGGACTTCCCGTTGGATTTGGTCGTAGTGATAAGCAAAGATTCTGCGGATACGGGTTGAGATACCGGCATACTTTTTTAATAATTCATTATTTTTCATAAGTCTAAAGTTTTTAAAGTGAATACTTAATTAATTTTCTGATGCAAATATAATACTTTTATTTTATATATGCAAACCATGGTTATCATGGCTGAGGAATGGGTATGATATCTGTTATGATGACTTTTTCTGAAGTAAGATTCCAATAGTTCTGGATTTCCTTCAGGGCATTAATCATATGTAGATGTTCTGGTATAAGTTCTTCTCCAGGATATCTAAGGTAATCCCTTATTTGTTCTGTTCGATAATTGATGGTAAAGGCTTGAGTATCCTTTAGTATTTCACGTACATGCGTTTGTCCGATATTATTTACCTGTATATTATCGAATACCTGATATGAAATTAGAAATCTACCTTGGGTTAGCATATATCTCCATTATTTGTTCATATTTATCCGTGCTAGTAAAAGTATCAAGGAAATAGTTATATTCTTTCTCATTAGTATGGAATGGATGCTTGTGCAATTCATATTTGCAATAATGTTCCCATGGGTTACCTGGTATGAAGGTATCTAAGTTAGGCCCTGAGGAATTAAGGAATAGGACTAAGATAAGCCCTAGTCCTATGTAATATAATGCTGTTCTCATAATTCGTTACAGATTCGTTCTATGTGTACAAGTTCAAAGTAATTCTCTATGTCTTGGATAGTTTTGAAATGTAATGGTACATGATCTTTATCGGCATCATAACCATATTCGTTTTCCACTTGGTCTACCAGTTCTTGGTAAGCTTTATCTGGATGCTCTAAAATTCCTTGGATATAAGAGCCTTCTACGATTACTAGGGTTGTTATTGTTAGTTTCATGACATTAGAATTCTAAGTTAAATAATTGAATGGTAAGCATACTTGGGAATTTCCCTCCTTCGTAATGAATATTAGAAGTATTGGAATAGTTGTGGAAATCACCCTTTAGTGATATCTTGAGAATATCCAATAGCAATGGATATAACTTGTACTGGTTAGCATCTAGCCATTCGTTATATTCCTGGATATCCGATTCTGAAGTAAAAGTAGCAGAGAGTTGGATAAAGGGTTTATCCAAAGAATCTGGGTTATGGATATTTGTCTTAAGCCAAACCTTGGAAAGCATGTGGGATTCCTTTTGCATTAGGTTGACTGAACCAGTATTTTGCCATTGTTCGTATTGGTAAATTGTGATACCGGTTTTAAGGGCTGTTGTAATGTTGTTCAAGTTCATGACTGCCTAAATTTTAAATGAATAATATATTTCTTTTCTCTGATGCAAATTTAAGAATAATAAATTAAATATGCAATATCCTTGATTACTTAGCTGAGGCTTCTATTGGGTATCTGATAGAGCCTTTTCTGAATAAGGAAGAGGCCATTAATGGATTTTACATATTTCGCATCTTTACGGAAAGCATCTGGATTCTTTTTCTTAAACTGATGCCACCAATCATCATATTCTTCAAGGGTTTTGAATACCTTGTTTAAATCCTTAGTGGGACCTGTTAATTGAATGGTCTTAGGCCATACTTTAACATCTATTCTCTTACCTTCATCGAAATATATACGAGATGGTATAATTACTTCATCTGGACCTGGGTATGGAGTTGTGCTCATAATTTCGTTATTGTAAAAGTTATGTAATGGTCTTTAGTTATCACAAATGTAATGATAGCATTACCTTGTATTGAAATAGATAGAGATTCAGGAGTATCTGCTAATATGTAGTAACTTAAGAAGTTAGCTCTAAGCAAATTAGTAAGTACTTCCCTTAGTCTGAACAAGGTACAATTATCAGAATTACCATAAATTACTGATTGAAGGTATTGGTCCTGATGATTAAGATGGTACCATCTTAATCTAGCCAAGTTTAGTTTCTCGGCTAGATTAAATTGTACGATATTTAAAAGTCTTCTTATGGGTGTCATACTGTAAATGTGATTTGCATTATGTTTGAAGATATTCTGTTGATAGATTTGATATTAGCTTCTCCATCAGTGAAGTTCATGGCAAAGTTTACCATAGCATCTGCAGCACCATTAGAAGTATCGGGAGTTTGAAATAAGAAAGAGTATATTGCAAATCCGTCCTGTTTAGATACCATTGCAGATAATGCTAAGCATTGGTTTTCAACGTAGGCATTAACTAATAGATTCATTAGATTGTTGCTGTAATTTAGGATTTCCTCTAAGTCTAAGGAAAATAATTCTTGGATTTGAAGACCTAGGTTAGTAACTAACTTGTCTAGATGTTGTGTGGTTTGGAAGGTTTCATTATTTTTCATAAGTCTAAATTTTAAAAATGTTATTGATTTCTTTTTTCTGATACAAATATAATTACTTTAAATTATATATGCAAATTCTGGAATACTAAGCTGAGGATATGTGTAAACGCTAAGAAAGGCAGACTACTATCTGCCTTTCGAATTTATACTCTGTATCGGATTAAATCCCATTTATCATTTATGAGCCTGAATATCCATAGGTAATGATTAGTGAACTCGAATAGAGTACTGTATTCAGAGGTTTCAAATACCAAGAGATCTGAGTTCTTTTCTAGGATATTGAAATGGATAGTTTTATTAGTACCCTTTCGAAGGATTTCTCTAAGATCATTCTTTAGAGTATCATCCGAAATGAACATATTATATTGTTCTCTCATATAATCCAGATATTTATCCCTGATATCTGGATATATTCTAGACTGGCTTACGTTAAATTGTTTCGTTTTCATCTTGATTTTCTTGATTTATGTTACGTTCGATAATATTTTGAATACATATTCTTCTGCCCTCTTCTTCTGTCTGATCTAAGATATAGGTAAGAGAATGATTAAGGAATAACATATCTGTATCATAATTCCTTTTGAATACTAATAATTCGAATTCCTTTAACCAATTGTGCTGCATCAATTCCAGTATCTCCTCTAAACCAACATGGTCCGTATCCATATATCCTTGGCATTTATACCAGATATCTGTAAAGACTCCAGTAATATATTCTGGTATCTTGAATCTATCAGATACTTCATGGGCTGGAACTAAATCCTTAGCAGCTTGGTATTTTTCTTTGGTTATTACCATGTCTGATTTACCTGATAGCTTTCTACTAAGGTTAACTATAAGGGGTACCTTGTAGTATAATAGGTAAGGTTCTTTGTCATATACCCAGTATCTGCTTTTGTATTCCTGATAGATTAGTACATAAGGCTTATCTGAATACATGCCAAATAGTCTCATATAAGCCGATAGGTAATTCTCTAGGTCTTTAGCACATTGTATATTCTGATTGAATACTACCTTAGTATCTTCTAGGTAGATTAGATTCAGGGAATAACTTAACTCTGGTTCCCGTTTACGAAATCTGTTGAATAGGTTTTTGATGTTCATAATTCTAATATGTCAAATTAATGAATACTGTTCTGGTTCCTTTGAAGAAAGCTTCATGATTGTAGTCTTCGTATTTATGGCAAGCATAAGTTTTAGAAGACCTATCATAATGATCTTTTACCCATACTGGACTGGATTCAGAGTCTTTTAATCTGAATAGTGTACCTGGTTTAAGCTGTTTTAATGTGGTTTTATCCATAATCTTATTATTTATTTTGATGCAAATTTAAAAATAATAAATTAATTATGCAATAAACCTCGATTACCTGTTGAGGAATTGTTCAGCTATTGAGGTAGGCTCTTTTTCTTCATATTGCTCCTCATCTAAATACATATCTATTTCTGGGTCTGGATCCTCGGGATCTATGTTAGCTTCTATCTCTCTTCTTAATTCATGATGTTCCCTTGAAGAGAGTTCCATAGCTCCCTTGTAATCATCAGTAATTTGCCTCATCTCTGCAGTATTCAAAGTAAGGCCTTCTTTGGTGGTATCAATTCCTTCTTGCTTAGTAGCAACTACCTCGGGTAAAGAAGATAAATCATAGTGATCTGCCAATAATTTGGCTTCCTGTGGCTTGTCCATTATCTTTTGAGATTCTAGGATAATCTTTCTGGCTTCCTCTATTGATATACCTTGGTTCTGATTCAATTGATTATTCTGGGTATCTCCAAATTGATTAAAGATATTGGTAGTTCCTCCACCCATAAATGTACGTATGATAGACTGTAATGAAGTAGAAGAATCCAGTTTCATCTTAAGAGCTTTATTCAATTCAGCCGATATGAATGGAGTGTAATGCCCTCCCTGAGATTCCCTTAGGATGTTTACCTGATGGGATATCTCCATTCTATCTTCTAAAGCCCATGCTACTTGTTCTCCCAATAAAGCCTGTAGCATTTCTTCCTGTCTTTCTTTATCCCAGAGCTTAGATTGCAATAATCTATCTCTCATAAATACTCGTATGTAATTGATATCTATACCTGTCTTTGTTGAGAAGGTATTAATATCATACATAATCCCACATAGCATACCATTACCCATCAACCAGTGATTGATAATGTAGTTGTATACCTTTTGTAAATCTTCAAGATTCTGACTCTTTTGGTATTCTGCTGCCATTGCAGTAGTTCCCATAGGTCTAGGAAATCTTTTTATGTTGTCTTTTGCCATTATACAAATATTCTTTTCTTATATCCTTAGATTCATCATATCCAATCCTTTTAAGAGGACGAGCTACGTATAGTTGATAAATATTAGAATACCAATAACCAACTGCTATATTGAGTTCTTCATTTAAAGCCAAAATGAATTGAGTATCGGTAATCCTATCCCTAGTAAATATCCAGGTATAATTTCCTTCAAGGTTGGGAACCTTGTTATAAAATTCCCAACCTTTAATTACCTTAAAAATATTGCCATGAAGGTCAACGATTTCCTTTGCCATAATTGCCTTTTTTACCTCTCGAGGATTTTTTGTCTTGTTCACTAGAGTTATTTTTCATTTCCTCTATCCTTTTTTGTATTTCTGGGTACCAGAGTTTTCTTAGGGGCACTACCTGAGTTGCAAAGAATGCCTTCCATAAATTCTGGGATAAAGGTCTTATACTTTGCCGACTGATTTCATTAAATTTATCCTCGAAGTGTTTTACTACCTTTTTAAAATCTGAATAATATATGTGACCAGTTACTGGGTTTATCTTTGGTTGCCTTTGGCAGACTTCTAGTAAATCTTCTCCCATTTTATTCATAAACTCTCCTCTATTAAATTGGAAGTTCTCTTGATCTAGTCTAAATATCTTTACGTAATCTTTTGTTTCCATTATATTATATCTCTGTTTCTAAGTGTTTAACATCATAGGGTAATACCTGAAATAAGTATCCCCTTTTATCATCCTCGTAATAGGATGACCATAATCTCCCTTTTAATCGGTATAAATCCAAGTCATAAGTTTTCTTGGGTATACCTGTGATAAATAATTTGTGATTGCCTCCTGGGTTAACTTCGAATTCCCACTGGGTAAAATTTCCTATGGTACCATAATCTGGCAATTTATTTCCCAGTAAGGTTGGTAAGGCAATATCCTTTACCAGAGTTTCTTTGGGGACCCTTTTCCCATTTACCCAGATCCCCAGTTGTGATTTACCGATATATACATCTTTTACTATTTCTCGAAACATAATTCAATGATTATAAATTTGACACCTTGACCTAATTCTAAGTCATTTACTGCATTAATATCCCTAGTATTATGTTGAAGGTTTCTTAAAGAAATTCTAGATTCTTTCGATATTCTATAAGATCTTCTTACCAAGAGTAAAGCATTTCTCCAACAAGCAACCATAGAAGATACTGGCCCAGAGAATAAAACCTTGCTGGTCTTATTTATCTCTACCATTTTTTCTTCGTATAGTTTTTGACTCTGAAGATACCATACTTTTATTTCTCTTATGTTTTCTTTTCTTCTTTCTAGAATCAGCTTTGACATAATCTTCTATTTCTTCAAGTTTACCCAACAATAAAAACCTTACGAACATATCTATAGGCCTGAAAAAGTAATTTCTTATATTCTCAGTGCCTAGATAATAATCGTATACGATAAAGAATTTTTTAATCTTTCCGTGTTTGAGAGATCTTTGAACAAGGTAATTCTTTACACATCTCTTGTGAAGTTCTACCATGTCCTTTTCCTGTTTTTCCATCTCCTTATCGGAGAATATTCGATAGTCCATAACCAAAATAAATATGGGACTGGGAATATTGATTGCCCTCAAGTAATTCCCAGTCCCGGGTTAACAAAGGATTAATTATACTGCTTCATCTACCTTCAATACTTTTTTCTGGAAGGTAATATATTTATTTTGGGCAGACTTGTATTCTTTAGAGTTATGGTCTTGGATTCGGAGCATTTCCCTTTCTAATTTACGAAGTTCATTACGGGTTTGTTGTCTCCATTTTTTTCTTGAAAGAGTATCAGTAACATCATCTGGGTAAATGTATTTCACTTCCCGATTGGAGATTACTTGTTCGATGATATTGGGTTTCTGTTGTTTGGCAACTTCCTTGACAACTTCTTCCTTTTTAGTAGAAGCTTTCTTGGTAGTAGTTTTTACCAATTTTGCTTTGGGTTCTTCCTTAGCCTTAGATTCTTTAGTTTCTTTTGGCTTTTGTGTTTTAGAAGCCTTAACTTCCTTCAATGAGTTAGATACTTGGTTGTTAATTAACTCGGTTACCTTGTTCAAATTTACTTTTTTCATAATTGACTAATTTAAAAATGTTACTTAATTAATTTCTCTATGCAAATATAAGAACAATATTTTAAATAGAAAAATAATTCTACTTTATTTTATCAATAGCTGAGGATCCCTAGTCGAGTAGGAAATCAAAGATTTCATCTGGGTTCTCATCTAGGTTTTCAGGATCATCATAGTAGGAATCTAGACCTTCAGTAAAGATATCATATTCTGAAATAGATGAAGATTTACCATATCTCTGATTATACTGTTCTACGGTTAATATAGTTACCTTACTGGGATCATGTTCATATTTTTCAGCATAAGCAGAAGCTTCCTCCGGTGATAAAGGTTTATCGGAAGTGAATACTTGGTAATATACTCTGGGTTTAGTATAATGAGCATCTAAAGTTACTTGTTGATAACCAGATTTCCTTGCGGTAAATATTATATTATCTGGAGTAACTCTTACTAGGAAAGCATATTGGTATAATCTCCGATTACTAAGAGAATCCTTTAGTTTCTTTATAGAATCTACTTTAGCAAAGAATATAGAATCTCTTCTTTTGCTTTCCTCATACCGTTTTACATTTCTAATAGAATCTTCTCTACTCTCCTTTACATAAGGAGGAGTTACCCTCCGGGTACTATTGGTGTTGGCAATAGTAAATCCCAAAAGAGTAACTCCCAGAATGGAAAACGGAAAAATAATATGTTTAGTTTTTGAGTTCATATCCTGTAGCTTCATATTGTCCTTTGATATGAGAATTAAGATATCTCCCTTTAGATTCGGCATTCATTAGTTCTTCGAAAGTTTTTCTGGGAACTAAATCATACCGGTAAACTTTGTTGCCCTTAAAAGCAACCCATAAGTGTTTGTTTTTGTTGTCATACCCAATACCTTCTATATTAGAAGATTCTACTGAATTCATTTTAATACCAGTATTCATGGTAACTGATTCAAGATATTCTTCTCTGTCCATAATTTAAAGTTTTAAAAGTGTTAACTCCGGATGTAATACGTTGGTATATTTTTGAATGATTGCCCATGCTCCCAAAACTCCTTGAGAATTATCTGTTATCCATTCTTCCTCCATTTTCCATAGGATATGAGAGCAGACGTATAATTGATACTC
>OHEI01000002.1_pt1 | contig 118093 bp, 151 predicted proteins | sample 1567241 | NCBI WGS metagenome assembly OHEI01 (sample SAMEA3879565, study PRJEB24766) | human gut metagenome | biome: human-associated habitat; feature: feces | place: USA | collected 1985/1987 | reverse complement strand
AAACATATATTGTCGTCTATAAATGGTAGCAAGAAAAGTGATTTCATATTGTGTGGAGGTATGTTTAGGGACTATGGGGTGTTCGCCGGATCGGAATCGTTTAATCACTGGGATAATTAATTCCATTTTTGCCCAAAACTTGATAATCAGGTAACTGCGTATTTGCATCTACGGTTATGTGTCTCATATCGGTAAAATATTTATCTTTGTGACAAAGTGAATTACGATGATATACGGCAATAAAGAAATAGTACGGACGTTCACCAGAAACAACCTACCTGCCGGGTACGTGGGCGGCTCTGTTGACTACAGGGTCCCGGCCAACGTCTATTTTGGCGATACGCAGGAGGAGGCTGACAACAATGCTGAGGATGATATCAAAGCCAACGGTCAGGACTACGCCAATACATATGCCGACATAATACCGGCTGTATGGTATAATGATCAGGTATGCGATGAGTTTATCAAGAATAATTGCGTAAGCGGTAAGGGATCCAAGGAGCAGGTATGTATAGAGGAAGGTAGGTTTGTCTCTTACGTATCCAAGAAAGATGCCAATGATAAGGCCAGGGTGGAGCTTGGACGGATCGGGCAGGGGGAGGCCAACTCCGTCGGGGCTTGCTGCGAGGACTGGGCCTCACAGCCTTTTCGTGGCTTGTTTTACAAGAACGATTGCGAGGCTGGCACATCAGGCAAGGAAGGTATTGTATATGAATTACCAGCCGGAGCTGTCATATCCGATATCTCCCAGATAGACGCCGATACGCTAGCCTATAGGAAGTTCATGAAAGAAGGTCAGGAGAAGGCTAATGCCGAGGGTAGTTGCTCACCTGTATTCTATAATACTATGATCGGTGATTGGTTTGAGAAGGTATGTCCGTTTGGATATAAATCAGGTAGGGTATATTATTCTATCAAAGCCAATAGGTTTAGATCATGGATATCAGTAGAGGATGCCAACGCCAAGGCTCGTGAGGTCTTGATGGTAGAGGGACAGGAACATGCTGATCTTAATCTTGAGTGCGAGAAATGGATTGAGAATATTGATCAAGAGGATCAATGTTATTGGTGATGATGCGCATTTAGTTTTCCATAATAGTTGATTTAGTGTTTGGAGGGGATTGTATATCTCCTCCATTTTTTGTATATATATCAATGGTGATAAGTTTATATACTGCAATACAGTTGTTTGTATGTTGAATATGTTTTATATTTGCATACCTATCTATTCATCTCGAACCGATAGGTATTATGTTTAATTTAAAATATTGTTCAAAGTTATGAAAAGTCGGGTTGAAATCAAATCTTCTGATAGGAGATTGATGGGCGTTGTTATACCTGCGCTCAGTGATAATGGTTTTGTTAACATCACTTTAGCTATGAAGGTTTTGTCTGATGATAGGCTTAAAAAGGGGCTGTCTCCCAAGAAGCTTAATGATATCATTAAGTATGATGGGTTTCAGGAAAAATGCAGGGAGATAATTAGTAGGCTGGAAAACAGGGATTTATGTAAGCGGATAAATATCAGCCTACAAAATAAGGCTCTAAATCTTAGCGATTTAAATAAAATGGGATTAGCATGTCGAAAAGGTAAGGGGGATGGTCAAATGTGGTATATGAATCCATATCTTTTTCTCGTGGTAGCCATGGAGATGAGTCCTGAGGTTTGCGCTGATGTTGTAATGTGGTTTGTTGATAATGTTGTAGGGACAAGAAATGCCGCTGGTGATGCTTATATAGAGATGTGCAGTAGTGTATCTTCACTTATAAGTGATAAAAGTAATTTAAAGGAGTTGTTATCAAGGATAGCCAAGGGTATAAATTTCGTCGTGTTTGGCGTGCATGAGGAAGGGATAAGGAATAGAGCTTCTTTTGAAGAATTGGATATGATAGTATCAATAGAAAGGAATATATCTTATGCTATTAAGGCTGGATATATAAAAGATTACAATGGTGTTATAAATGATTTGGGAAGGCAATGGAAAGAAAGATGGGGTAATCCTGTTCTTAAATTGAAGTCTTGATTTTATTTCGTTGTTATAATTCGCAGATATAGGGGATACGAATGTCGTATTCCCTATATTGTTTAATGGAGTGTGTTATCTTGTTATTAAATCAAATCTGTATCTTTGTTGAAAACAATAACATTATTAATATGTGTAGTACAAATGGTTGTTGCCATGATCATTCAAGGGAACGTCCCGAAGAGTGTTGTCATGGCGTTAAGATAGACAGGTTTCTTAACAAATGCCCTAACGATCCTTGTGATCCTTGCGATCGGGATTGTCAGGACGAACCTTGTGTTGGTTATGGATGTCCTATAACCTTGTATGATAAATGTGTCTTATACTCAGGCGATGAGTTGGTGACGGATGGTATAGAGAAAGGTAATGACATTTCTGTCGTTATAGACTCATTGAGGCGTATTATAGCGTCTAGGGATAAGCAGATAGATTTATACCATCGTGAGGTTCTGGATTTGAAGAAGATTATAAACGAGCTTGTCAACGCCGGTGGTAGCGGCGGGGATAACGATACGGAAGAGGAGACGTGGTAATGAATGGTTGCAACAAAAAACAATATAGGCCTACTGTAGACGACACGAAAGTACCGTGTTCTACGTACATGAGTACCGATTGTATTTACCCCGGTGATAAGGTACGTGTGGAATCATTAGGATTATCCCCTAATTGCGATATGTCCGATACCCTTAACGCTATGATAAAGGCTATACGGGATAGGGATGCCGAGATACTTGAATTAAGAAGAATGATCAACAAATTGATTTGATATGAGAAGTAATTGTAATCCATGTAAGCCGGAATATAGACCGGGGAACGAGTGTAGCGTCTACAGTTCCCAGATCATATATGACGGTCAGTCGTTCCCTGAGGCAGATATCAGGAATGGTGATAGCATGAATAGCGTAATCGAGTCTCTGGTAAGGAAGCTGGTTGCCGTATCTGGCGCCACGGCGTCCATCCAGCGTGACTCGTTCAAGGGCGTTCAAGCTGTCAGATTAAGATACGAGCCGTTGAATGTGCTCAGTGTTACCTATTGTGGTACTATCGTCCCTAATGACGGATATGTCGTTTCTGGCAGGTCCGTTAAGTTTAAGAAGAAATATTGCATGGGTGATGAGTTCACTGATGTTAATATCGTATATACTACATTGAATAGTAATATTTTAAATACCTCATGTTATGGCTAAAAGAGTGTACGATACGGTCTTGGCTTCCGAGTGTGACGGCTGGGTATGTGGTGAGACCCTCAAGAAGGGATCTCTTCCCGTAGACAGGTTAGAGCTTGACTCTTTTTCAGAGGCTGTCAGGGAGCTTATAGAACGGTTTTTCGAGGAGGGATGGTTGCCGGACATGATCTGCGATCTTGGTTGTGGTGGCGCCAGCGTGTTTGAGATTAAGCCTACTAACTTCGAGTATCCTCCTGAGGGTGGCGAGCAGATTCTGGAGATTATCGTAGGTAAGAGTGATAAATGGACTATAACTCAAGCGGAATGATATGAATAATTTAAAAGATATTCTTGCTAAGATCGAGCAAGGTTCCTCATGGGTGTCCTACGACAAGATTTCCGGTACCGGGCCAGACAAGGTCGCTATTAAGGTAGAGCCGGGATGGATGGGTAGGTTGCCTAGGGAGACTTACGTGGCGGTCGAGAAAGGCAAGGTTACGAAGCTCGCTACTATAACCCAGAAGGGTATAGAGCGGGTAAGCGTGGATCCGACCAATATCATGTTCGACATGGAGGGCGGGACGGCGACCATCAACGCCAAGCTCAACTCCGCCTCGGTCAAGGCTTCCTGCCTTACCCTTGGTGGCTCGGTGAGCAAGTCCTATATAGTATCCATGAACGTGAACGGTTTATCCATGAAAGTCCCGGAAGAGGATAGCAGATATATAGTGTATGCCGATCCTGAGGATCCCGGAGCCACTGATTTGTATGAGGCTAGCTTTGTCATAGCTATGCCTAAGAATATGGATAACGAACAGCATCATGAGATGTTTGTCTTGAACGGTAAGGTTGTTAATATCAATCAACAGCCTAATGATATACCTTATATCATACTTGATCATGACTTCGATAACGTGACTAGCGAGAACGGTCAGGTTGTCATCGATATCAAGTCCAATACCGAGTATGATATCGAGCTGGTATGTTGCACTTGCGGTGATGGTAGTGAGCCGGAACCGGAACCACCCTTCAACGTGGATCCGCAAAGGTTGACGCTTAATAAGGATGGTGATACCCAAATCGTGAGGGTAGAGGCCGGAGATGATGTTTCATGGAGAATAACTGAAGGATAATATGGCAAGGGAAATAGATAAGAATTGTGTCGAGGGTAATTGCTTTGCCATTAACGACAAGAGCCATGGGGTAGGCGATAATAAGCTTAATATCGTATACAAGGCTAATTATACCGGTCAGATCTGTACGGCTAAGTTCCGTATAACGTCAAAGGACGGTAATATTGTCAAGGAGTATATGATAGCTCAGGACGCCAAGCCCGTTTATTATAATATCAAGATGGTTCAGCCGTTCACCAAGGACGACTGTCTGGCCAACCAGCATGGATCGGTGGTGTTGTATACGGTCGAGGAAAGGACTTACAAGTCGTTTATCTCGCAGGAGGACGCAGACGCCAAGGCTATGGAGGATATAGCCCTGAACGGTCAGAAATACGCCAACGAGCATGGTGAGTGTATAACCGATATCTGGTATAACGAGGAGCAGAGAAAGACGTTTATACGTAATAATTGCGATAAGTTCAGTGACGGTCAGGAATATGTTTATATCATTCCTGAGGGCAAGTACGTATCTTCCATCTCTCAGGAGGACGCCGATAGGAAGGCTCTTGAGGATATTGAGAAGAACGGTCAACAACAAGCCAATTTGGAGGGTGAGTGTAAGCCTAAGGAGAATATCTATTATGGTAAGTTTAGCAAGACCTTTACCCGTAACAACTGCGACTCCACACAATACGGTACGGATGTGGTTGTCGATGAGACGATGGTTACAGGGGACTTCAGATCCATCGTATCTCAAGAAGACGCTAATAGCCTAGCAAGGGCTGCTGTCGAGGCTCAAGGTCAGGATATAGCGAATATCAAGGGTAACTGTGAGAAGATACCGGTATTTACCGGATCGTACTCCAAGGTATTCCAGAGAACCAACTGCCCTGAGGGTTCTACTCCTGTTGACTTCACTGTGGACGAGAAGATGTGTTCTGGATATCCGTTCACTTCTACGGTATCGCAGGATGCCGCCAATAAGCTGGCGCAGGACGCTGTGGAGGCGCAAGGTCAGGCTATCACCAACGAGCGTGGCGACTGTCAGACTAACGTCTACTATAACGTAAGGATGGAGAAGACAGTCACGAGAAATAATTGTGATGAGTTCCATATCGGTCAACCTTACACTTATGTGGTAGCTGCCGGCAAGTACTTCTCTATATTGTCTCAGAAAGACGCTGATGATAAGGCTAAGGCTGATTTGGAGGCTAACGCCCAGCAACAAGCCAACCTAGAAGGTGAGTGTAAGGAGAAGACGATCTACTACGGTAGGTATAATAAGGAGTTCACTCGTAATAACTGTGATGAGACTCAATACGGTACTAAGGTTGTCGTGGATGAGACTATGGTGACAGGAGATTTCAGGTCTACCGTATCCCAGACAGACGCCAACAACAAGGCTAAGGCCGCTGTAGAGGCTCAAGGTCAGGATGTGGCTAATGTAAAAGGTAAGTGTGAGAAAGTCCCCGTATATACCGGTGTTTATACACGTACGTTTACCCGTAACAATTGTGGTACTGGCACTGGTGGTACTTATACGGTAAATGATAGGATGGTTGACGGTTATCCGTTCACGTCTACCGTATCACAGGAGGATGCCAACAACAAGGCCAAGGCCGCCGTTGACGCCCAAGGACAGGCTCTTGCCAATATCCACGCTCTTTGTACGTACACCGGCCGTGCTTCCTTGGAGTTCACGAGAAACAACTGTGGTGAGTGTAAGATCGGATCTAAGGTGACAATCACCCAAGATATGGTAGAAGGACACCCATTCCAGTCTAACGACTCCCAGACCGCCGCTGACGCTATGGCCATGACCGCCGTACAGGCCCAAGGACAGGCTTTGGCTAACACCAAGGGTACTTGTTCTGACGCTACTATGTATACCGGTAAGGCTAGCTTCGAGTTCACGAAGAGTAATTGTGGCGCTAATCAGGTAGGAGATCCGTTCACCGTGACACAAGATATGGTGGAAGGTCATCCGTTCCAGTCTTGCGTATCACAGGATGAGGCTAACTTAGTCGCTATGACCGCTGTCATGAATCAAGGACAGAGGGTTGCCGATGAGCGTGGTACTTGCCATGAGGCTCCTAAGTACACCGGTCATTATAGTGAGGTGTTCGAGAAGAATAATTGTCCATCCGGATTGATACCTTCATCTGTTAACGTTACGGAGGCTGATGTCACTGGTGGTCCGTTCTATTCTTATGAGAGCCAGTTCGCCGCCGATGAGCTTGCCAAGGCCGCTGTCAAGGCGCAAGGTCAGGCTATAGCCAACGATCGTGGTACTTGCGACGAACTGAAGATATATGTAGGTAATTATAGCAAGGAGTTCACTCCTAAGTGTCCTACTTGTCAGTATGCAGATCCTATCACCGTAACTCCGGATCTTATGGGACAGTTCTTTACCTCAACCCGTTCTCAGGAAGAGGCAGACGCTTTGGCTAAGGCCTATATCGACAGAATGGGTCAGGCGTTCGTCAACAAGAACTATGATGATACGTGCCATACGAAGACCGAGCAACCGGTATGGGAGACTATAGAGACCGTATGTAAGGACTGTATCTCTCAATTGCATCAACGTAATACCAATACCTGTTATACTAATCCAAGTAATCAGGAACGGTATATAGCTGGTGGTAATAAGACTTGTTTCTGGTGGGGTACGGCATCCAAGGCCTTTACCCGTCAATGCGCTGACGGAGGTGTGGGTAGTTCTGTTACTGTCACTCAGAATGACGTTACCGATCCTAATCCTACGACAGGCGGCAAGTTCAAATCATGCGTATCCCAAGCTGACGCTAACGCCAAGGCATTGGCCGCTGTTACGGCTCAAGGTCAGAGCGTTGCCAACTCCAGGGGTACTTGTACTTGGACAGGAAGCTATACCGGACAGGTTAGGAAGAACAATTGCGCTGACGGCGGCGTGGGAGACATGGTATCCGTAAGTAGCAGCAAGCTTCCGGGACACCCGTACACTTCCACCGTTTCCTTGGCTGACGCCAATAAGAAAGCTGAGAATGCCGTTCGTGGATCTGATGGTCAGGCTTACGCCAATAAGAATGGAGGATGTACATGGACTTACGTGGCAAGCCGTGACTTCTATAAGAACAACTGCGCCGAAGGCGGGGTAGGCCAGAGGATAACGGTGACCTCCACACAAGCCAACGGCGGCACGGCTATCACCAGCAAGGTTTCTTTGGCGGATGCCAGAAGCAAGGCTGAGCAGATCCTAGATCAGAAAGGACAAGATTACGCTAACCAGCATGGCACTTGTGTGTGGACCGGTACTGGAAGCGCTACGTTCTATAAGGATAATTGTGGTACATGTAAACATGGTGTCGCTCTATCCGTTCCTTATAGTGCCTTAGGATTGTCAGCGTTGACATCTACCGTATCTCAGGCTGACGCCAATAACAAGGTTCAAGAGGCATTCAGAAGCAATTCAGCTACCAGAGCCGCCGCTCAAGCTTACGCTAATAAGAATGGTGATTGCGCCGATGACGATGATACCCCATCTTATGATGATTGGAATTATTATTGTAGTGGATGCGATTATCGTAGGAGTAGGAATCAGACCAATCCTTGTTCTTCAGCCTCAGATCAAGATGAGTTGGTTGAGTCCGATTCAAGATCTTGTGGATGCGGGTGTGATAATACATATCATATGGATAATAGCAGGTGTAATAATGGTAATAGCGAGGAGCATTATTCTAGCGAGTGTGATCCTACGGGATATTGGCAGAATGGCGGTGAGCATTGTTGTAATCCATATGACTACACTATCTATACCAATGAGGTATGTAAGGGATGTTCGGGCGAATGTGGTGATATATGCGTTCCTAGTAGCCCTATGAAGGTTGTTTCTGCCGGAGAATATTGCAGGAGCACGGCTCAAGATGCGTCTAGCGCCGCTTATGATGCTTATTCTAGCACTAAGGAGGCTCTTCAGATTCTTGTTAATGCTAGGATATGCCCTTCTAAGGTTGGCAATGATGACCGATGGGGAAATGTCAAGGCTACGAACTGTCCTAGCAACTGTACTCCTAAGACTATCAGTTATAAGCAAATCGCTGGTAAATATGAGGCTTGTACCAAGGATGAGGCAAACAGGATAGCTGACAACAACCTACAGTCAGACGGTATCTCTTACGCTAATGGCTTGGCGCAGGCGGATAGATGCGATTGCCCGGAGCAGAAGACGTGGTCATGGTCTGTATATATGAATAATGATTGCATGAGTCATGAGCAACTTGTCACATCAAGAGGATTTACGATTACGTATAATAATCAATGTGGTAGATCTATATCTGGTTCTGTGAGTGGTATAGGGTATACACAAAACGGAGAAGAGCAGGTCAATAGCGCTAGCTTTACAATTCCCGCAGGATCTGGAAGCAAGAGTGGAAGTGTGTATTTTAGCCGAGAAGTGGTATGTGGAGATGTAACAATCTCTGGTCATGATTCAGGTATTTGTTGACAATCACTGCTGTTATGGTTTTTAATAAAAAGGAGAGACTTATTAGCCTCTCCTTTTTTTTGTTATACATCAGAATCTTAACAGTTCCCAGATCCTCCTCCAGAAACACTTATAGACCCACATTGTACTCCTGAATCAAAACCTATGACACCGGTTTTTTTACCAGACCCAGTAGGTATACTTACGGTAGTACTTCCAGCCGTAACGGTTTGTCCATGATCATTCCTACCAGTAACAGTTACAGTTATTGATTTAGATGATCCACATTGATTATTGTAAGACACTTCATAGGAGCACCTTAAGGTGGATGTAGAACCAGACAGGCCATTACAAGGATCACCGCTCAGCATAGCGTTGGCGCTTCATGTTTTGGGGCAATCGCATTCCATAGCGTTGGCTTTTTCCTGCGCTAGTCTCTGTGCGTCAGCCTGTGCCGCGGCGGTAAGTTGGTAGTTTCATCAACCTCTTTTATTCTATTTTCGATAGAAATGACTAATATTGTATCACTAACATTAAAAAAAAGTAAGACTATGACATGTACTAAGAAAAAGAAGATGGCAGAAGGAGGCAAAGTCTCCGAGAAAAAGAAACCTCAAATGAAATGTGGAGGCAAGGTTAAGAAAAAGAAGTAACAACAGGAGGGGTATATCCCCTCCTAAGTATTTAGCATATGAAAAATTCAGAATTTGTATCTAGAATCATAAATGATATGAACTCCATCAATAAGGACGCTCATGTCAGTAGGAGGTGGATATTATCCATAGGCAGACAAAAAGCAAGGTCTTATATAGCCCAGAAATACGCTGACGGTACTTTGTTCGGCGAGGAATCGTTATACACCCATATCAATTGCCTGGAGATGGAGAGAGTTCGGAAGGTTGATTGCTGTTTTGATGAGTTCAAGTTATGCCGGATTCTTATGAGATCTAAGAAAAGGTTGCCCGATATGATATATACCCGTATAGGACCGGCTATCATCAAAGTATCAAACATCATGGATGATATTATATTTACCTCCATATCGTTAAGAAAATACGCTAACAACAAGGAACGTAAATACGGGAATATAGATCAATACTATTATTATGTCAATGATGGATATATCTATATACCAGATATTAACATAGAGGCTATAAATGTTGATCTTATAACTCTCGACAGAAAAGCGGCGTTAGAGCTAGGGGGATGTGGAACGGAAAAAGATGAGCCATGTACATCTCAATGGGATTATGATTTCGTATGTCCTGACAAGCTACTAGAATATGTTGTCTCAGAGACGTTAAGAGAGACGATAACCAAATTGCAGATTCCTACGGACGAGAATCCGGATATGGATATTAACAAGAAAACTCAAAAGATTCAGTGATAATGGATATAATAAGATCAATAATTAATTTCTTCGGTTTCAATGATGCCATAGTTGATGGTATAGGTGAAAGAGGGATGAGGGATAGCTCAATCATAAGATATAATGAGGTGCATGATATGTATGACAAGATTATAAAAGATCTGGGAGATATGTCGGCTTACGTATCCAAGGGTTATATCTATGATAAGATAAAGGAAAGAACGGGATTAAGTACCAGACATATTAGTAGGATATTAAATCATACTAAGAGAAAAGATCTTAGGTTTATATAAAAAGGAGAGGATAATCAACCTCTCCTTTTTGTTTTTAACAGCCTCCACCTTGACTTGGATTAGATACATACATGCTTGTAGCATTGCTAACACAATCACTTCCTCCTGATACCGTTCCCGATCCGGATGGTATGGTGACTGTTTTAGTGGTAGAGAAATATTCTACATCTCCAGATGGTTCAGATCTAGTATAATACACATCAAATGATGCTGTTTTAGATTTACCACATGGATTATCATAGCTTACGGATATACTTAAGCATTTTCCATTAAAACTTCCGCTAGCGTAAGCGCTCCATGTTTCGAGGCAATCGCATCTATCCGCCTGCGCCAAGCCATTAGCGTAAGAGATACCGTCTGACTGTAGGTTGTTGTCAGCTATCCTATTTGCCTCCTCCTTGGTGCAGGCGGTGTATTTTTGTGTATAAATTTCTTGTATTAGGATGAAATCGTTATATTTGTGATATGAAAACAAAGTCATTTAAAATACTTGATCAGTACTTTCTCCGTTTTTATAGATCTATTATGTCTAAGAACGGCAAGAGAAGGAAACATACGATTGTGGACAAGAATGATATTCTCGAATGTCAGTCCTTGATATGGAAGGTCATACGTGATAAGTATCTGGATAATGAGGGTGGGGTTTATATAAACAACATCGGTTATCTGTGCCATAAGATCAATCCTAATCGTAAGATATATCTAAATAAGCTTACCGGTACTATTAACAGACGTGGAACTGGTGGATATTCTTATGTCCATACGTGTATTGATTTTATGCCTCGGAACAAGTATTTCCATCTCTATATTTCTCCGGCGTTGAATAAGGAGTGTAGATTGGCTATGGAATCAGGTAGGAGGTATAAGTTTTTGTACCGGGAAGTTGAATCGGAGAGTAAGGTATTTGGAGTTAAATGGGTTTACAAACTGTAGAAGTTTTTGTGATCCAGTTAGCCCGTGAGGGTAGACTGGATTTTTTTTTGTATCACGGATTCAAATACATATCTTTGTGCAAAAGACTTAAATATGACTATAAAAGGGTTATTGGCCGAGATCAAGGCCGATTTACATAAATACGATGATAGCGGGGCTATAGATACCTCGTCTGTTTATAGGTGGGCTGAGATCGCCTTGAAAAGGTTCGGGGGTGTTATAGCGGTCATGTCCGAGGCGGTTGTCAAGACCAGTAATAAACAGGCGGTATTGCCTTCCGATTTTTTCGACATGCTTGACGCCTATAGGTGTGAGCCTCTTATCTGTGAGATTCCTGGCGGCGACAAGGCTAAGGCTGACCTCCAACACGAGATCGGCTGGGTCGAGCGCACCGAGCGCGGTTTCCGTTGGAACTCCTGCACCGAGTGCTGTAAGGAGGAGTTTGAGAAGACGATCACGGAGAGGATATATATCGGGTCTCACGAGGTTCGTTTCCATTATCATCATCCCGTAAGGTTATCCATAGGTCGTGGGTTGAGGCGTGATTGCGCCGCCGACAAGTATCGGGATAAGTACGATTGGGATAATTATGATATAACTATATCCGGCAATATTATGTATACCGGGTTTGACGGGTTTATTTATATCATATATCGTGCTACGCCTAAGGACGATGACGGTCTTCCGTATATACCAGAAACGGCGTTAGGTTATCTTGAGGATTATGTTGAGACGTATATCAAGATGAAGATCTTCGAGAATGCCGCCGTGAATGGCTTGATACAAGGCGCTGGTGACGCTTATAAATTATATGCTCAGCAGGAGCCGGGTAAGTTCGCTAGGGCTATGAAGGAGCTTAAGATGTCGATGATCACGTTAAATGATTATCGGGAGTTGGCTGAGGATAATAGGAGAAGGATGTTGTCTTATGAGCGGATGTGGCCTAATGCTTTTGATAAGTATATCAAATTTATTTAGTTGCGGGGGAGGGAATCGAACCCTCGATCTTTAGGTTATGAGCCTAATGAGATACCTCTTCTCCACCCCGCGATTATGACGCGAATATACGTTTTTTAAAAAGAAAAAAAGATAATATGGCAAAGAAAAATGATTGGATACATTTAGATAAGACAAGTGGTACTGGCCCTGCTGAGGTTAAGGTTACAGCTGATATTAATGAGACCGGCGAGATACGTCAGGTAACATACAAGGTTATAAAAGAGGGAACCAAGGAAGAGAAGACGTTCGTGTGCAGGCAGGAGTCCGTCCCGGTGGTGATCATCCCGGAGTTCGATTACCTTGTTCTTAGGTATATCTGGGCTGACGAGGACGGCATTGACTTTGACACGGCTACCGGTTTCGATAACACCGGCCTCCCGGACGTTGACGGCAAGCTTGTTGGTTGGAGTAAACAGTACCAGACCACGCAGGAGCGGGTAGGTGATTATCTTATCCACGGTGGTGATAACATGGAATCAGGTAATGAGGCCGCCTTGATCCAGATGGGACCGTTGTTGGATGGCGATAATTACGATAAATTACCTCTTGAGATCAGATGCAGTATATACGGTAACTGGTATGGTGGTCGTGAGAAAGGTGATGTCACTATCAGGTTCACGGCATATAAGGGCGGTTCTATGGAGAAACGTGGATATGATTTTGTCAATATCGGAGGCGAGGAGGTTTATACCGGTGACGCTCCCACTAACGTATCCGCTCATGGTGAGGATAATTGGCAAAATATAAAGACCTTGTATTCTAAGGTAGGCACGATGATCTATAACAAGGAATCTCGTGACTGTATTGTAAGAATAGGTGAATAGATTTTTCTTCATAATATAAACACATCGGCTCTCTTGTTCGTGAGGATAGGAGAGTTTTTTTATTTTTTTTAATCCTTCACTTATGACATATTTGATCTTTTATTGCGTGGGAATAATCTAGCTTTGCCGAAAACTAGTATTATGGTCACATTGAATGATGTAAATAACGAACTCCATGTCCGGTTATATATACTGGAGGTACTTAAGGATTATATAAGAGATGATGATTTCGATGGTCTTGTAGATAAGGCGTTGGATTTTGTCATGGAAGGCGTTTCTATGCCTAAGGCTCCGACCAAGGATACCACCATGAGTGACATATCAAAGAGCGTTTTGGCCTTGGTAGCGGGTGCTGGATTAGATGAGAGGTTAAGCAAAAGCTCTTTAGAGTTAGCTTACGATAGGTGTAAGATGAGGTACGTATTCGATCCTCGAAATCGGGATATACACGGTGTGATCGTAGGTTATTCCAATGACTTTAATAGTCTGGTAGCTGTGTGTGATGAGGGATCGAAGAAAGGAGTGGACAAAGGATCTACCGATTTTGTGGATGTCAATGAGAGATACGTGACTAACGGTTTCTTTTACATATCTGTAGAGGATGCCGATAAGCAATCGAACTACATGGGTAAAAATTTGTAATTGTTGTGTTTTGTACTTTACACGAGCGTTTAAAAGTATTTAGTTCTCCTCCTGACTTGTGAAAGTCTGGAGGATTTTTTATTTTTGTACGATTTGAATGTTTTGCATAATACGTACTGTTTATTAGAATCCGCCACATAAGTGATTATCTGGTGGATTTATTATATTTGCGAAAAAGATAATGTCGTGCAAAATAACTCTAACATAGCGGTTCCCGACTCCGGGATGAACAGGGATAAGCATCCACAGGATCTATCCCCGTCTGAATATAGTTTCGCCTTGAACGCTACCATAGAGGGTGACGATGGAAGCCAGCTTAAGATCCAGAACGAGCCTAGTACCCTTTTATGTAAGCGATTTGATGGCTATAAGGTTATTGGGTATAAGAATGACATAGCTGGTGATAACACTTATTTCTTTCTATCCAATCCGGATGATAATACGTCTAAGATCACGTTCATGCGGTCATTGGATTATATCAAGACCGTGGAGGATCAATTGGCTGGATCGGGAAAGGACATCCATCGTATCCTTGGCGAGAGGCTTGAGGAGTCGGATGGTCGTTTTGATGAGATATGTGATTTGATGGAGGTCCTGATAGAGGACTGGGTTGATGACCCTTGTCTTAATTTCTCCATTCATCATCCGATCTTCGATATAGAGATCAAGGACGAGAAATGCGGGAAGGTGATATACTGGACCGATGGATATAATCCCCAGCGATATGTTATGGTCGATAAGGCTCTTAATCCGGATGATGATGGTGATTTTTGGTATCATTACCATGGGTATAAGACATGTGGGGATGACAAGCCAATAGAGAGGTGTAGGCTGGCCTGCGAGAAGCTGCTGGTGTTCCCGTTGCTGACGGCCCCGTGCGTGGAGCCTGAGGTCGTGGAGTTCGGGGGAAGCCTGCGTGCCGGGACCTACCAGTTCTGCGTGGCGTTGTGCGATGAGTTCGGGATTGAGAAGACCGGATATTGCTCATTGACCAACCCAATCATGTTATTCGATCGTCAAGATATGGTTATCCGCGATGGTTTATGGGGTAAGTCAACCAACATGGGTATCCGCCTTACCGTGTCTAATATAGATAAGCAGGTATCTCATTATAAGATAGGCGTTATACAGAACACGGTTGGGTTTAATGGTGAGCAAAGCCCGGTTCTTGAGTATTTCATAGAAGGTATACATCCGATAACGGAAAGGACCATCTATTACCTTACGGATCAGTATAGCGAGCGTACGACCATGGAGAAGTTATCCAAGGAAATACCGGTATATAAGACAGCCAGAGGCATGACGTCTGTCGGGAATCGTCTTCTTCAATACGGCTTGACCGTGGAGAACGAATGGAATCTTCAACCGGTCGTTAACTTCTTGGGTCATTTCGTTAAATGGCAGACATCTATAGCCACGGAGAATTTGTATAAAGACGGTGTGGCTTGCTCTAAATACGCCTCTTTCATGCGTGACGAGGTATATCCGTTGGGTATAAGATTCTTTACCAATACAGGATACAGGACGGCTAGATTCCCGCTTATCCCTCGTCCGGCCACAAGGGAGGAGATGGAGGTTATCGTTGATGAGGACGGTAACTCTGACGACCTGTCGGCTGCGTCGGTGCTGGAGAACAACCCGCAGTGCGCCGGGAACAGCCGCCGTCATCTTTGGCAGTTTAAGAATACGGCAAAGATCATAAACGACCCGTCTTGGGGATTTGATGATTTTGGAGGAGAATGCAAGAATCAGCTAGATGTCAAGCAACTCAGATATGTAGAGCAGGAATATGCCACGGTAGGAGAGACCCAATTCGTTATCAATACGATGGGGGAAGATGTTACGGTAGATGATGCTATTGATTATATCGCTGATAATATAGAGAACCTGTGTGATATCATAGAATCTAATGTAGGTATTACTGACGAGTTATGCGCTGCTATATCATTGCCAGAGGATCAAGACGGTATAAAGGCTCCCGATTTCCCTAGTGGATGTGATGATATCGAGAGGATAGAGACCAGGACTATATTGGATAAAAACTCTTTGGTGGATTCTAGGATTGATTTTACATATAAGCTGGCTAGTGATTATACGGAGACCGAGCCTACCACCTTAATACAAAGTAACGCCGAGTCACAAAGGAAATTCTCTGTATTGTGTGATTTCGATAATTACTCCAGTGGAGGTAAGAATATCATAGATCTGGTTCAGGAATGGTTGGATGGTCAGGATGAGGATAAATTCCCGTCTGATATAGACTCCTCCGCCTTGGTCTTGTGTCAGGATATGTCTAATGTCCGGCAGTTATATGATGAGGGTATATGTACTAATGGGTGTTCGGTAGGTGATCCTCACGTGAATCCTACTATTAACGATGTTCAACTTCCTACATTCCAAGGGGGTAGGTCATTGGGTAAGTGCACATATTTGTATCAATATCCCGGATGGGAAGGAAAGAAGCATACGGAGACGATGCTTGATCAGTTAATGGATACGATGGAGGCTTATTTCCCCCAATATGAGAGTCAGTTTGGTATCGAGAACGCCATGTGTCTTTTTGGCGATGGTGATAATTCTAAGTTTAATACCGGTATAACTACTGACTGGGAAGGTCGTGTGTCTGTGCAGAATGATATTGACGCCAAGACCAATTGGTTCGGTAGAAGTAACTTGACTTATTTCAAGTTCTATCCACATGTATCCTCATACGCCAGATGGGTGGAGTTGGATTATGAGAAATACATAAGTGGTTTATCCGATCCTGATAACGGTATTATGTATATAGAGATGATGGGTAACTATAATTATCCGATCGGCGACTCATCATCATACAATAAGGTTCGTATAACGTTTTTCTCGGACAAGGAAGGTACCGTGGCTCCTAATCCTTTGGCTAATGATGCCAAGAAAGGTGTTATAGTGAATTACATGGATCATAAGATATTTATGATGCCAAAGTACTTGTTCTGGAATGATGACAAGACTACTTTCCATAAGATATATGTTTGCATCGAGCCTGCGGTATGCGTGTTCTTCACCGGTTTCGCCATGAGGCAGGACATGAAGGAGCTTGCCGGATTCTATACGGCCGGCACCGCCATCTTCCCCGCCCCGTTCTGTTTTGGCATTCGGCCACTGGAGGTGAAATACGTGTTCTTCTTCACGAAAGAATTGAAATTAAGGAGATTTGTTACCTATGAGGCGAAATGTGTCTCATGTGGAGATAAACCCGCTGACTGCGCTCCCAGACCATATCAGTATGGTGATTTCGGATATTGGGAGTCTGCCAATAAGTATCCGGCTAATTTTGAGTTGTATGATTCAAGTAAGATCGGGATATCATCGGGAGGATCAAAGAGGAAGGATATAATAGATTCTTTGACGAAATACTATGGGTCTCCTAAATCCGTTGGGGGTAAGTCTTATTTCACCGGTAATGGGGATAACGCTGAGTACCCCAATACGTCAACCACGTTTTGTCAGAGACCTATACGTCATTACAAGTTTCCGGATAACTCTGTCGCTCCTTTCATGGGTAATCCGTCTCAGCTGACCGGTCAATATGGAGTTGACTCCTATATTTATCCTATGGGGGTGATGCTTGATGACGATATCGTTAATGAGTTTTTGGATATAGCGGTAGAGAACGGTCTTATAGATAAGGCTAGAAGGGATTCTATAATAGGATATGAGTTGTATAGGGGCGATAGGACGTTGGATAAGAGCGTTATCGGAACCGGTCTGGCTTATGATATGTTTAAGTACGATGATCCCGACGGATCGGCTAACCTTTATCCTAATTACCCTTACAACGATTTGTCTGATGATATGTATATCTATAAGGATATTAATCGTGAGAAATTTATAACGCATCCGTTTAACAGAAAGGGTAATATCTGGTATTCGTTCTTAAGTCCTGATATTGCCTTTAACAAGCCTGACGCTCCCACCGAGTGCCTTGTTGATGGTTATCAATTAGGTAAATCCTCCGGTATATTCAGGGAAGTGGAGGATCACCCTAAATGGACGATATTAGGGAGTAAGGCTTACAGTATGGCAACATCATTGGCTACGGTGGAGGCTATGGCTAATTTAATATCCGCTATAGCTGAGTATACATATCAGTCGGCTTCACAGCAATATGTCGGTGGAGGCGTGTTCTTTTTAGCCAACCCTGTCGGCATAGCGCTGACGGCTATCCGTCTGGCTACGGGTATCGCCAAGGCCACAGCCCAGTCCGTGGTGGATATAGGCAAGTACAGGCATCAGTGGTTAACAGCATTGATAGATAGGGGACCTAGACGGAACTATGCTTATTATTATACTTCTGTCGCTCATTATAATTTATTTTACCAAAAAATAGGGGCGTCGGAGCTACGTGGATTGTCAACGGCCAAATATATCAAGAGCGGGTTATATCCGGTAACAGATATCTCTTCGCAAGGGGAGACCGTAGGCGGTAAGCCTATTATCATAAACAACCTCGATCGTGAGCATTCATTGTTCATGTCATTTGGTATGGATAAGTATATGCTTGAATATCCGGAGTTGGTTTCAAGTTACGATACCAGCCGTATTCAGGATGAGTGTAATATTCGTAACGATGAGGTGGCTGGTATGACGCCTCATTTTATGACACGTGAATCTTTCGTATCCTGCCCCTATATGAGGATAAAGAAATATTCTCCGGCTCAATACGGGCAGATAGAGGATATCAGGTGGGTATCGTTAGGTGGTTGCGGGTTGATGGATAAGGATAAGCGTAAACCTGTTTTTGGAGGTGATGTATTTATATCAAGATTCTCGCTTAAGAGGAAGATGCCTATGTTTTATTTGACTCAGTTCGGTCAGGGGGACATGATACCATTCCCTTATTATGATTATCGGAACATCGGGTATCCCCGTTATTTCGTTAATTACGATACCGGGGAGGATTATCTTAATAAGACCGATACGGATACCGGATCGCTATACTCTTTCCCTAGCCGGAAGAGCGCTTATGAGATGGTTTGCAAGACCGGAGATATGTATCTTAGCGGTCGTTTCTTCCTATACTTCTATGGCATACCTCAGTTTCTTGTGGAGTCTGAGATCAATTGCAATTTCCGTATAGCCGGACCTGAGCCTTACGAGGGGTTCTATCCGGAGGTGGGGGATTATATATCATGGACTCAGGAGCGTAATGTCCCTATATCAAGGGATAATGTGTTTAAGATAAGTCCTGTGTATAAGAATCGATTTACGTTAGGTGGCAGGTCATTACCAGAGACGTATGATAGCAATTTTTGGGACTGCGCTTACCAAAGACCCAACGGCGTCATATGGAGCACCGCCGACGTGTCGGAGAACGGCATGACCGATCCTTGGCTGTCGTACAAGCCTATGGATTACCATGAGTTCAAGACCTCGTTCGGGAAGCTTATAAGCATGAAGGGAATAGAGTCGGATCAAATACTAGCTCGCTTCGAGAATCAGGTAGGACTATATAACGCTATAGACGTGCTGGCAGAAAGAATATCCCCGGAGAATAGCGAGCTAGGGACAGGTGGGCTTTTCGCCTCTCGTGGCATTGAGTATAATAATACGACGTTAGGATATTCCGGGACCCAGAGTCGGGATATGATCAGTTGCGAGTTTGGGCATTTTTGGGTCGATTTAAGGCGTGGTCAGGTGTTTAAGGTAGATTCTAATGGTAGGAATCTTACGGAGGTCACACCGGGGCTTAGAAACTGGTTTAAGGAGCATCTTCAGATGAAGATCATCCGTAGCCGGATATATAACGCTGATACGGACGCTGAGTTGTCTTATTATGATATTGATAACAAGTTTTTTGGTATAGGGTTGTCCATGGGTTGGGATAATAGGTTTAAGAGGGTTCTGATAACCAAGAAAGATTATATACCGGTAGGGAATCCGAGCGAGTACCAATTCCGTGGCGGCCGGTTCTACAGGAACGGACAGGCGGTGGAGTTGCAGGACACCAGCCATTTCACGGACGTCTCGTTCACCGTTGGATATAACTGCCTGAAGGGTGAGTGGAAATCATATTTATCCTACACCCCTGATTATTATATCGAGCACCAGCATTATTTCCAGTCCGGAAAGAACTACTCAAGTGAAAGTCAGGAGATAGGTTTATGGTCTCATGGTTTGACCAACCAATCGTATCAAGTATTTTATGGTAAGCTATATCCGTTTGTTATAGAGGTTCCGGTACGTGAGCAGTACGTGAATAAGATCCTCACCAACTACCAATATCGGATGGATGCCAGAAGATATCAGGATGAGGTTAATTACCAAATTCTTAGGACTACTGGATTTAATAAGGCATGGTTTTATAATGATACCAACAACAGCGGTGAGCTTCGGATGGTTATCGCCGACAAGAACGATATGAGCCAGCGGTTAAGGTATCCTGTAACCAATGACGATAGCCGTGAGATACTGGTGACGGAGGTTGATCAGAAGATAAATATAAATGACTATTTTAACGAGGTCAAAGACGATACGAACAATCTTCCGATATGGGTTAAGGATGTGAATGACATTGACCGTAAGATCGACCCTAGGGCTGTCGATTATCATCGGAGGTGGCGTGATCGTCTTCGTGGCGATTGGTTTTTGGCTAGGTTCGTGAATGATATTGAGAGCCGGTTCAAGATGATAGTTCGTTGGTTCAGCAATGATGAGAAAGTTTATTAATTTATTAATATATGGGGGGGAGGTATTTGCCGCCTCTTCCTTGTATATTAAAACGATATGGAAGATTTTATTGGTAAGTACGATGGTAATCAAATAGACAGTAGACTTGATAAGGTCAAGGATATGGTTGGCGCTACGGCGTCTCAGGCTGGGGAGGATGGATTGGTACCAGCTCCGGCGAAGGGAGATGAGGGTAGGTTTCTTTGTGGAGATGGCACGTGGAAGGATGTGGTAGTCGAACCAGATTACACAGTGTTTGACATTGTTATGGAGATATCATCAAGTGGTAACCTATCTATATCTCAGGAAAATTATAATAAATTATTAGAGAAACTTCCAAGCAATGCTGTTAATATATTTCCAGTCAGAGATAATGGAGTATACATATCAAGTATTTTTGGTGGGTATAATGTTAATGATGATAATTCTATTTGGCTTTATATAAAACAGGATGCGGGAATATTACATAATTCTTCTATACAAATCTCTATATATCAAAATTTAACTGTTGCTATAACTTCTGGTATGAATTATTTAATACCAGTAAATGATGGAATTGATGTATATACAAACCTATCAAATGATTCTTCTGAGAATGATATTAGACAGTTAACAATACATACTACAGGTGATGGAACTAAATCTTTAATGGATGATGGTAAATATCGTAAGCTGCCAATATATGGGAAGAATTTATTGCTTGGATCTAGTACAGAGGTAAGTAATTCCAAGTATGAGATGGCTAATTATTGGCTAACTGAACCGATATCTAAAGGAGCACAAGTAACATTGACTATTTTTGGAGAATTGGGTGTTGATAAGGAAATGTTAACTATATATAACTCTACTGGTGCAGTAGGTTCTATGGCTTAGTTCAGCAAGGCTGACTTTGTGAATGGGAAGGCCAGTAAGACTTTTAAATGGATTACTAATATCGGAGATGCAGTAGCTGATAATACACATATGATTGTATTTAGTTCTCCTAAAACTGGCACATCAACTTCCACCATCCATAAGATTAAACTTGAATATGGTGACATTTCGACCGAGTGGTCTCCAGCTTGGGAAGATATACCAGATCTAGAAGAAAGGTACGCATATGGTGTTGAGTGGGATACTGCATCATCTAGTCCTGATGGTGTTAGAGTAGGTAATATGCAATTGCATAGGGAGTTGCCGGTGCAGAGTAAGATGAGAAGGTGTCTTTTGGATAGAGATGGTGGAGTTAAAGAATATTTGGATAATGAGCTTTCATGGGGTGGAAGCTATTTGGATTATGCCGTTATGACAGAGATACCTGAACATTGGTATAAATTGTATTTTAATGGCACTAAATTTAGGATGATGTTGTCCGAAATTCCATTACCTGGGTATAAACATGTAGATAAGTTCTATATCTCAACATATGAAGCCAGAATGTATAGAACCGATAATTTATTATGTTCGGCGGCTGGAGCTAGTAAATTAAGTGATCCTAATTCAACTAATTTTAGAGGTGGTGACAACACCGCTGAATGGGATGATACCTACCGTTCCCTACTCGGCCGCCCCGTCACCAACCTCACCCGAGACCAATTCCGGCAAGCCGCCAGAAAGAGAGGCAGCGGTTGGGAGATGTACACCTACAACGCCCACAAGACCCTGTTCTGGCTATTCGCCGTCGAGTACGCCACGCTGGACAGCCAGAAGCCTTTCAACGCCCAGAAGGACGCTAACGGCTTCGCACAAGGCGGCCTAGGTCCGGGACCAACGCAAATAACGGATTGGACTAACTTCAACAAGATCAATCCACTTATCCCATGCGGCTATACCAACGAGTTCGGGAACGGCTCGGGAGAGAAGGCATATGTCGTGAAGAACGCCTCCGGCGGTACTCACGCCACGTTGATGGCTAACAGGTATCGTGGCATAGAGAATCCGTTTGGACACATATGGAAATACACTGACGGGGCCAATATACAGGTCACCACGGGCGATGCGGGATTATCCATATTATGGACTACCGATGACCCGTCGAATTTCAGCGACACCTCTTACACCGGCTATGACAAGAAGGGCAATATCTGCCGTACAAACGGTTATGCCAAGAAGATGTTGCTTGGGGAAGATGGCGATATAGTGACCACGGAGGTCGGCGGTAGCTCCTCTACCTACTGGTGCGACTACTATTACACCAACACATCGGCTAACCGCATGCAGGTGGTGCTGGTTGGCGGTGACGCGGACAACGGGTCGAATGCGGGCCTCGCTTGCGTGAATGCGTATAATGCGCCTTCCGATGCGAATCGTAACATCGGTTCACGCCTATACTTTTAGAGAGGGGAAAAGATATTTAGATAACAAACAGGGATGGTGGCCTCGCCTCTTGGCGAAAAAAGTCTCCCCATATAAAGGGTGTTGGTAGGGAAACCGAAGACTCCCTATGATAAAAAGCAAATTAATGACAATAAAATGAAGAGAATAGGGAATTTATTTGATAAGATAGCGAATATGGACAACTTGATACTTGCGGACATGAAAGCCCGAAGGGGAAAGAAGGATTCATACGGCATAAGGTTGTTCGACAAGGACAAAGAGGGTAATCTAAGCCGTTTGCTAAAGTCTCTGCTGGATGGCACGTTCAAGACTTCCAAGTACCGGACTGATACCATCTATGAGCCAAAAGAAAGGATCATCTTCAAGCTCCCTTATTATCCGGACAGGATATTGCATCATGCCATAATGAACGTCATGGAACCTATATGGGTTTCCGTGTTCACGGCTGATACGACATCATGTATCAAGGGAAGAGGAATAACGGAGGCGTATAAGAGGACAAGACGGGTTTTGTCCGATCGTGAATCCGTCTATTGCCTCAAGGTTGATATCCGCAAATTCTATCCGTCAATAGACCATGAGGTGTTAAAAGGCATCGCTCGGAAGAAGATCAAGGACGATCGCTTGCTTATGTTGTTGGATGAGATCATCGATTCCGCTCCCGGCGTTCCGATCGGGAACTATCTTAGCCAATATCTTGCGAATCTTTATCTCGCCTATCTGGATCACGAGATAAAGGAGATTATAGATATAAGGCATTATATCAGATACGCGGATGACATGACTTTTTTCCATCATGATAAGTGTTTCTTGAGAAACGTATTGCTCCCGTGGCTTATCGATAGATTGTCCGTGTTGAAGTTGGAGCTGAAAGGGAATTACCAGATATTTAAGATCGCTGAGAGAAGATCGGATAAAAGCGGCCGTGGTATAGATTTCGTGGGGTTCGTTTTCTATAAGGAGCATATACGGATAAGGAAGAGGACTAAGCAAAATCTATGTCGTGCGGCGGCTAGATTGAATAAAGTCCCGAATATATCCTTAACGGAATACAAGGCAGGTCTAGCCGGTTGGCTGGGATGGATATATGATAGCGATAGCAAGCATTTAGTTAAGAAAATTTTAAAACCAGAGTTTTATGAAGCGATCATGGAGCGACACAATGCCGCCTAGAATAGAGCGGGACGGTGACGGTTCCTACCTGTACCGGTGGGACGTTAGAGAGGAGACAAGGGAGATGGGTGACGATATGGCCCACGTTGACGGCCAACAAGATATTGGAGGCCTGTATCGACGCCCTATGGGGTAGCGGTGTTGAGCAGAAGATGCTGAACGACTATAACGCCGCCAAGTTAGGCATACTTGACTCGTCTTACATCGAGTCCTATAAGGTATTTCTGAATGACAGGAAGTCATTGAAGGAGCGAGTGGACGGTGATTTTCTGGATTGGGAGAATGGCTAGTTGACACGCTAGCGCCCTCAATGGGGCGGGATTTGGTCTTATGTTGATATCATGGGCGGGTATGTGATGTGGATCATGTTCCCGTCTCGTGTTTTAATATCCGTTTGATTGTGCGTATATTTGTGGAAAAACGTGATTTATGGCTAAGAAAAATAGACCGGAGGAGATTCCTTCATGGATAAAGGATTTGTATAAGGAAGATCTTGATCGTGTTGTAAGAGGTGAGCGTCCCATGTATTTTAGGGGTATGAATGATGGTCCTTTAAAGAACGTATCCCCGGAGTTTGATGTCCTTAGCGGAGGAGCCGCAGTTAAAGGTATGAATGGGATAAGAGGTACGTTGTCCCCGTTGAATAACGGTATGGGTAATTATAATTTCAGCCTCAGGGGTATAAATAAGAAGATAGGTGAGCTGGTTGACGAGGCGGGATTATATCTACCTGAGAAATTAAGGCCTGTATATCGGACTGTGGTGGATGCTATGTCGAGTTCCAAGGATAAGGGGTTGGGTCATATCACGCAGCCGTTGGCCAACGCCCTGTACCCAGCGGACGAGCGACGGGACCGGCGTCTGGACGGGGAGCACCCCGTTGGTTATGAGGATGCCATAGACGGTATATGGCCTAGGGGGAAATATGGGCTATGGGGAGAGAAGATGGATAAGAAACAAGGGGGTGGATATGTGGCTTCAAGGGATAACACCTCCGTTGGATCTAGTGGCATAAATCTTAATACTGAATATGGCAAGAAGATAAACGATGGAGTTGACATTACCGAGATTATAGCTGGAGGTATCCCTATTATTGGGGATGTTATGGATGTGAGAGATTTTGTGGAGTCATCGAAGGCTGGGGATGGTTTAGGAATGACATTATCAGCTTTAGGGCTATTCCCGGTATTAGGTGAATTTTTTTCTTTCGCTAATAAAGTAAAGAAGATTCCTCTGCCAGAAGATAAACGTAAATTGTATGATTTTCTTGTAGATAATGATCTTGTAGATAAATATGTTCATGATGAACCTTTGGTTAGGGATTTTTTTAACAAGGATGTCCATGAGAGAATTTCAAGGAATTATAATGATCTTCCTGATTCTTATAAGGCGGCTGTGGATTTGATGATTGATAATGGTGTTGATCTCCAAAATATAAATGATGTGTCTAACAAGCATATTAAGGATAAGATAGATTCTATGCTTGATGATAATGGGAAACGGTTGGAAGAAGCTTACAATCTAAGGGTATCAGCGGATTCTGATTTTGATGATTTTAGATATGAGGTATCCTCCGCTTTGGATAATAGTAATGCTAAAGGGTTTTATACTAGTAAATACAATAAGGTTGTTACTAGGAGTGATGAGAGTTTATCTAACCTATCTCATGAGTTTAGACATAAATATGATTCAAGTAATAATTATAATAAGATTTATTTATCCGAAAATGATAAGTCATTATTAAAAGACGCTTATAGGGCTAAACCAAACTCATCAAGTGATGAGATATCAGAGAAAATAGCTTTTAATACTCAAGCCAGATTTCGCTTGTGGAATAAATTTTATAATACATATGGAAGGACTCCATCTGTTGATGACCTTGATAAGTATATCGATAGCATGGATGAGATTGATGTGTATAACCTTGTGAGTGGTATAGGTAGCAATTATGCTGGTGATTATTCTAATAACATGCTTGGAGCTACTGGAGAGGTATTGAAAGAATCATCGGATAAAATAAAAAAAGCCATTAAAAACGTTCCTGCTATTTTGCCGGCGGCTATAGTTGGTAAGATGTTGATGGATGATGATAAGGAGAAGAAAGATAAGGGCGGGTCTGTAAGCACAGGTAGGGCTTATGGAGATGGTAAATATGTAATTGATCCTGATAGATCAGAGGATAATAAGATGGCTGTGTATGATGAGATATGGGATTATCTGACCGATAAGAAGGGGATACCACAAACTCAAGCTATCGGCATCCTATCGAACATCGCCGCCGAGTCCGGAGGGGACACCGATGCCCTAGGAGCCGCCGGTGATTTTGGCATCCAACAATGGCTTGGACCGAGGAAGAAGGAGCTACAGCGCAGGTATGGGAAGAAACCGACATTGACACAGCAGTTGGATTATCTCGTGGATGAGTATCAAGGCAAGGTCCCGGGGTTAGGTTGGAATTACATCAATCAAGGAAAGTTTTTTGACAAGGACGCTCAAGGTAATGTATATAATTACTATATGTATTCTAAATCCGATTTCGATAACGCCGTCAACTACAAGGACGCTACCGTGGCATGGAATCAAGGATACGGTAGGCCTCTTGGATCGACCTTAAGAAATGAGAAGAGATTTGAGTTCGCTGATATGTTCGCTAATAGGTATGGTGTCCCGGAGAACGAGCCAATGAGATACGAGTTCGGACAGCGGGATTCGGGCACGGGGGACGGAGGTCAGCAGCCCGTACCTGAGACGGTAGCCCCTGCCGATCCTTCTTTGGCTTCCCGCTCTTCCATGGATAGCTGGTGGGAGAAGGAAGGCCAAGACCTGTTATATAAGATGCTAGCTCAATCCGGCGCTAACAAGAAAGCTATAGAGGACATCGCCAATAATATTAAGAATGATCCTCAATCGGAGGCGCAGATAGCGGAGGCCGAGCGTATGCGTAGGGAACAGGCAAAAAGGCAGTTGGTTCTTAATATGATACCGGGGTTAAGCCTTAACATAAAAGGCATGAGTAGATATAATGATTGACGTTATTTCTGTTATAGCCTTTTGTAGTTTGTAAATGTTTTGTTTTTTTTGGCAAAAAGTTTGTATGAAAAAATTGGATAAAGATGATTTTATAAAAAGATCGTTAAAGATACATAATGGTTTGTATGATTATTCATTAGTAGATTATGTCAATAACAGAACTCCAGTGAAAATAATATGTAAAGATCATGGTGTTTTTACCCAAAGACCATACAATCATTTGAATGGCCAAGGTTGTCCCGAATGTAGTAAATGGATAGGGGGATCTAAAAGAATGGAGTCAAAGAAAAGTGTTTTTGTTGATAGAGCTATGTCATGTCATGGAGAAAGATATGATTATAGTAAATCTAACTATTTGGGGGCTAGAATACCAATAGAGATAATATGTCCTATACATGGTTCTTTTTACCAGCTTCCATTTAATCACATTAGGGGAGTAGGATGCCCTAAATGTAAAGCGGATAAAAGCAAGAGTATAAAGTATGGGGTTGGAATAAATGATATGATTGGGATGGAGAAAACATTAGCTTATGAAATATGGAATAAAATGTTAGCTAGATGTTATTCTGAAAGAGAACAGAAAAGAAGACCTACTTATGTGGGGGTTAAGGTTTGTGATGATTGGTTGTATTTTAGCAAGTTTAAAAAATGGTTTGATGTTAATTATAAGGATGGATATGAATTGGATAAAGATATACTTAGTGGCGCATCTAAAATATATAGTCCAAATACATGCTGTTTTGTTCCACATCACTTAAATTCATTGTTAACTTATAAGAGGATTAGAATTAGGGATTGCCCTACTGGTGTTGTCCTTAGGGGTAGTAGATATAGGGCTAGTTTATCGACATTGGATAGGGGACGGGTTAATATAGGTACGTATGATACTAAAGAAGAGGCATATGACGCTTATAAGAAATCAAAGATGGATGAAATAAGGAAAAGAGCATTGGAATGTTTAAATAATGGAGAAATAGATGATATCATTTACAATGCGTTAGTAAATCATAATATCATATAATATTATATTTAAATTTTGTGCATAATAATATTGTTGATAGACTCATCGTTGTAAAATGATGAGTCTCTGTTTTTTTAAATTATCTTTGTGTCAGAACGAAATTAATTTGATATGGGCAAATATGTAATCAAGAGGAAGATACCTAAATATCAAGAGGCTGGGGAAGTCACCCCTATTATGCCCGGTAATGTTGTTGGTCTTCAGGGTATTGGAGTGGAGCCTTTGGTTTCGTCTACCCGGATAGGATTTGATATTCAGCATCCTGATATTAATACCATTGATACAAGTGATTTGAACGCTATCGTTGACAGTAATAAGAAGGTTGACGAGTCTGGCAGCACGGATGTTTTTGACTTTACCGCCATACCTTATTATGGCGCTGATGATATAGGATCTAGGTTTACCCAGATGGGTCGTGGTATAGGGCGTATGAGAAGCGAGGGGTATGGTGATTTATCTACTGGAGCTAAAACAGCTAATACGATAACTACCATAGCATCAGGTATTAGTGGTATCATGGGGTTGGCTCGTAACGTGGTTTCCGGGATAGCGTCTGAGAAAGGCACCCGTACCAATATCAGGTTAGCTCAAGAGCGAGAGGCTAGGCAGAGACGGCAATCCCAGATGCGGTATAAGAATGGAGGTGGTGTTTATCTAGGGCCTAATAATAGATTCGATAGCGGTAGCCTTACCGGAGAGTATTTATATCCGTTACCTAAGTCGATGGAAGATCAAGCCAACGTAGAGGTAGAGAAGGGCGAGTACGTGGAGCAGCCCGGAGAGGCGCCGATGGAGGCTATGGGGCAGAAGCACGCCGATGGTGGAACCCCCGTTTCCTTGGAGCAGGGAACGAAGGTTATTACCGACGACACAACCATAGAGCCGGATTTCGCTAAATACATTAGGGATACGTATGGTATTAAGGCTACACCAAAGGATACGTACGCTACGTTAATGGATAGATATAAGGTTAAGATCGGTCTTAAATCAGTTTACGATGATCAGAAAAAGGCGCTGGAGAAGCTGAAGAAGAACGATAAGATAGATGACGAGAATACGAGGCGTTTAAACGCCTCCGTATTATCTAAGGCTATAAATGATAGCAACGATACCGTTAATGGATTAGAGGGAAGATTTACGGACTTCGCTAATGTCATATACAAAGAGCAGGAAGACCGGAAGATGAAGAAGGATGAGGATACGTATTTCGCTAAGGGTGGTGAGATAGATAACATCATATTCAGATCCATGAAAGAATACGGTCTTACGGAGGAGGATATAGCCGATGCTAAGAAAGAATTGCTTAAGAAAGTGGCTGGTATTCGTCAGAAGATGGAGAAAGGTGGTAGTTCTTTATTCGATTACCTACTTACTTTCCGTCCTGTAGAGAACAAGTACAATAATAAGGATAACACGTTCGGGTATCAACGTCAGGGTCAGGATGGTTCCTATGGCGGTATTAATACCGATGAGAGGCTGGAGTATTATAAGACGTTCATGCCTTTGGCTTATGATGCTTATATGAGCGCTCCGAAGGCTACTGCCGCCAAGGCTCTTCAGGATGCTATATACAGCACTACTGGTGGGTGGATGGGCTTGGCCACGGCGGAGAACCCGATCATCGCCAACGCAGAGGCGCTTCGGGATTATACGACACTCGTTTCCTTTGGAGGCGAGGATAGCCAAGGTAATTACCCGGAAGATAAGAAAGCCTCATATCATGATAGGATGAGAGACAATAAGTTTGGTCAATATTCCTCATCTCGTCCTATGATCGGTCTGGATGTTGTTACAGAGGAACAACATAAAGCTCTTAATGACGCTGGTATCACTCATTTCAGTCAACTGTTTTCTGACAAGAATAAAGATATTGTTAATAAGATCCTTGGGGAGGATATGCTTAAGATGCAGGCGTTAAGATCCATGAAAGGCATGGAAGGTCTTGATTTTATACTTGACCCGCATAAGGTGGCTCCCGGTCCTATGGATATAGGTGATGTGGAGGATCCTGATGTTAAGCTGGATATGCCTGAGCTGATTGATCCTAATACACTTCCTAAAACCAACACAAATGCCGGTAAGTCGAACGGCGGCAATGGAGGCAGGAATATAGTAGGTGGTGGTCTTGACTTTCCTGAGGTGTTCAGGATGACTCCGGGAGCCGTGACAACGGAAGGTCTGGAAAGACATTACGCTCCTACCGTGGACCCGGTGTTGAGATCGGCTGATCAGTATATGGTTGAGGCTAATCGTGCTTTCCAATCACAATTGGATCAGATGGGTAATGTCCCGGATTCCCAGAGAGGGGCTTTATCTTCCAATTTACAGGCTATCATGAGTTCCAATATAGGTAAGTATATAAATGAGGTAGAACAAGGGAACGTGGCTCAAAGGACTTGGGCTGATAATGTCAATGCTCAGTCATGGGCTAATACGTACGATAAGAATATAGCCCAACGTCAAGCTTACCAGCAACGTATATTGCAGGGATTGGCTATAAATGACGAGAACTGGGCCAGGTATTTCGATAGCGTAAATGACGAGATCCAGCAGAAGTGGAATACGGCTACGACCATGAATACATTAAGGTCTATATTCGGGGATGTCAAGATCGGTCCTAATGGGCAGTTGATCGCTGATCCTCAGGGAGATATATTGAGTTATAGGAGATTATATCCTGCTCAGGAAGTAACTAAAGGCAAGAAAGGATAAAGGATGGCTTCACAATATAGTATATTAAGGAATTACGGCAAGTATGTATCGCCCTACAACATGGATGTCATGATGCAGGGGATGGGGTACATGCAGCAGAAGATAGATACCAATCGGCAGGCTATAAACGAGTATGCTGATTATATTATCAATTCTGACATTATAAAACCTCAGGATAGGGAATATCTTCAGAATAGGTTAAATGGGCTGATACAGGACGTGAATAACGTGTATCGTAAATCTAATTTGGCTTCCGACGGTATAGCCAGAAGCATACAGGCTCGTCTTGGAGAAGCTCTGGATACCCGTGTGTTGAATGCTATTGCCGGTACTAGGGAGATCCGGGCTTTTAGCGAGAAGATGGAGGATATGAAGCTGAACAATCCCAAGATGTATAGTCCTATAAACGAGGCTGAGGCTTTTGCGGATGCCGTGGCTTGGATGAATGACGGTCAGGTAGGGACACGTCTTAATCCTATACATTATACCCCTTATACGGATTACCACGCTGAGATTGATGAGAAGATGAAGAATTTCATCTCCCTTAACAAGGGGAAGAAAGTCAATGTACCGGTGACTGATGCCAATGGCAACAGGACGGGCGAGATGCGTGAGATGTATATAGATGAGATGAGTTACGCTCAGGTCAGGGATATAGCCATGGCTTCTATATCTGAGAACGGTAAGGCTCAGATGCAATTAGAGGGAAGATATATGGCTAGAACGAATCCTGACTTATTTAATGTTCAAAGCACCTCAGATTTCCTTAAAGGGTATATTGATGATTTCAGTGTCAAGGAAGAATCCATACGAGCCAAGCTAAAGGGCGTTGGCAATGACAAGGCCAAGAGGGCTAAGTTGGAGTCGGAGCTGGCGGATATTATCAAGCAGAGAAATGATTTCGTGGAGGAGGCCGAGGGCGTTATCGGTAGCAACTACAGCCCGGAGCGAGCCGGCATGTTCATGGTACGACAGCAGTTCCTTCGTGGCGTCGGGCTGAGATGGTCTTATAATAACTCATACGAGACGTTGGGTGTTGATGATTATTATTTCAAGGCCAATCAACAGATGATGGAGAGAGCTAAGTTCAATGAGACAAAAAGGCATAATCTAGCCATGGAGAAGGCAGCGTTGATGAGAGCCAGCAAATTGGGTAGGTCGGAGAATGGGGGTGATGACACGACCGGGCCTACCGTGGTTACCAAGAGCGCAAACCTTGACGATGTGAGCATAAGCGATGAGTTCATGAACGGGTTCATAGCCAACGAGAAGGCGGTAACTACCGGCATGAGTAATTTTGTTAAGTCACTGTCAGATGACGCTAGAAGGAAGATCGACGCATGGGCGTCTGATCCTGAGAATAGTAACGTGGTCAAGGATATGGATAACGATCAGGTTATCATGGCTTATTTCAAGGCTAATGGAGGGTCAAGGAATGAGCTACTTGATTACAATGGTCAGGATAGTCACCTGAAGCTTCTTGGGTTAAATACCCAAAGAGGGAAGTATAATAAGATCAATGATGGATTTAATAAGGCGGAGAACGCTGTTTTGGATGGCGTTGACGCTATAGTCGAGAAAGAGGCTAAATCTTTTGATGGATCAGGCATAGATGTTAGTTACGGGTTTGGGACATTCAATCTTGGGGATATCAACAACAACGGTGATAAGGTTTTTGATATAGATGGGATAAATGATATAACATTGAATGATTGGGCTAAGCTGTCCGCTTATAGCTCTTTGCTAAATGATAATATAAACGTCGTTAATAGTAGCATTCAAGGAGAAGCTCCATATGTGTCGGTGGATTCAGGTCAGTCAAGTATTCTTTTGGATCGTGTAAATAATCTTATGGGAACATCTTTTTCTCTTGATGATATTGAGTCTATAATGTCTCTTGCCGTATCTGGGGCTAACAAGAATAGGCATATCGAGGAAATAAAAGAAAGGTTTGCTGGGGATAATAGAGCGATCGCTGTCGCTACCGCTATATATGACGAGGCGCATAAAGAGAGAAATGATTTATTAAGACATAAATGGAGTCGTGGAGATTTAGGCAGGATCGCTGATGACGCTAAGCGCGCTGGCGAGGATTACTTGAGACAATATCGTCATGAGTACGCCGAGCGTGAGTATATCTTCTCCGGCGATTATCCGTCTAAAAGCCAAGCCGAGTATGATTATATAAAGATTAGTGACCTGTTCACCCGTGGTGGCGGTTTTATCCCCAAGGATAAGGATAATGCCAATACGAAGATAACGTTTACCATATCCCCTATAGGTGATGGTAATTATCAGATCATTGGCAATAATGGAGGTGATGGTCGATCTGTTGTTGAGGTAAGCGAGGCTGATCTGGCTGCGAATGGACTTACTTTCTACAAAGAGGATGTAAGCATCCCGTCCGAGACCTATGATTCCGGTGTCGTACCCATATCTTTCGCCAGCTCAAGCAACAACGCTTATGGGAAGATGGCTAAGTCATTGTTGGTAGCTCCATTCGCTTACGCTAGCGGGGCCAAGGACACGGTAATGCCTTATATAGATATGTTTACGAATATAAATGACGGTAATATCAGGAAGAATCAGATGATGATCGCTACTGACGTGTTGTTCGATAACGCTTCTATGTACGAGTTAAGGGCTTCCGGATATAAGTATAATAATGGTTCTTCTGGGATAAATGTTGATATATATAGCAAAGGAGGGGCTAGAGAGGGTAATACCCCGTTGTATTCAATTGATCTGGATGGCGTTAACTATGCTGATGAGGTAGCAAGGAAGATCGACTTCTGCCCGCAGTATTATTTGGTCATGGCATGGCAACAGATACTTAGCAAGGAGAATGAGGTGTATTGGAGGAGCGAGGGAAGATCTACTACTGATGATTTCGAGAGCTTCATCTCGCCCATAGCTGATATGATTGATCAGGAGATAAGAAACAGGAATAACGGAAATAGTGGAAATAATGGAAACAATGGAAATCTATAATAATACCTCTAACGGAAAGGATCTTGCCGAGAAGTACAGATATCCTACCATAAACGTAGATAATATAAAGGCTATTGGTACGGATCCCTATGATATACCGGATCGTGACCTGCCTCCGGTATTGGATCCGTATTCCGCTTCCGAGAGATCAAAGTCCCAGATACCGTCATTGTCGGAGAGGATCAAGAATACTGTTAAGACAAATTATTATGATGATATGAAACATATGTCCCCATTAGGATATATGGCTTCTGATCAAAGCTATAAGGGCAGGTTTAATCTTACTGGTCCGGAGATATCGTTGGAGGATTCAAGGTATCGACTTAGTAGCGGTACTTGGATACCTAAATACGAGTCTTATATCCCCGGTGTAGATAACGACACACGTTTATCTAGGAGTCAAGGTAGGACTGAGAAATGGATGAGAGGTTTTGGGAAATTTGTAGGTAAGGCCGCTTTGTATGGATTAGGTGGTGTTATTCAGCCTTTTTATGGTATTTACGCCGGTGTATCCAGAGGTAATTTTAACGCTGTTTTTGATAACGATTTCATGAGATGGTTGGATGATCAGGACAAGAAGATGGATTACGGTCTTGCTCATTATTACAATCGTGAGGAGCGGGATATGAATTTCCTTCAAAGCATGACCACGACTAATTTCTGGTCTAACGATTTTTTATCCGGTCTTGCTTTTACCGCTGGAGCCATATTATCGTCAGCCGTATATTCCGGCGCTGGATTGATGAACTTAGCTCGTACGGGAGCTAGGGCGGGCGTGGCTTTGGCTAGGATAGGCAAAGCGGCTTCGGATACCAAGAAAGCGTTCGGTGTCTACCTTAGGGCCGCCCGTACGGGACGGAGGATAGGCAAGGGACTGGACACCCTCGCTTTCCTTGGCACATCTACCTCGTGGGAGGCGTCTGTCGAGGCCAGAAGCATGCTGATGGAGGCTGAGGAGAATTTCAGGCAGTCTTACCGTAACGCTTATGGAAGGGAAGTCCCATATGAGGAGCTTATGAAGTTCAGAGCTGACAATGCCAATGCCGCTAATGCCGTATTTGCCGCCAACGTCGGCATATTGTCATTATCCAATATAGCTATGTTCGGCGATATGTTCGGCATGGATCTTGGTGTGGATAAGTTCATAAAACGCAATATATTTGGCGTAGGTGCCGAGAGGATGGATAACGGTACGTTAAGAGCCATAACACCAAAGAAATGGCAGAAGGTAGCCGGAAATACGTTCAATATCATCAAGCGCCCAGTGTCAGAGGGTCTGTATGAGGAAGGTCTTCAGGGAGTGGCTAGTAAGTCCGCCAAGGATTGGGTAGAATCAAGATACAATCCTATGGCTATCCGGCAGAATATAGGCTATATGGAGGCTATAAAGAATGGGTTCAAGGAGACGTACGGGTCTAGCCAAGGATGGAAGGAGATCGGTATCGGTATGATTATCGGATCGATTATGGGTGGAAAGACTATTGGGGGTATAAAGGAATGGAGCCAAGACATGTCCCGGAACAAGGGGATGGTGGAGGCCTACAACGCCAATGCCGGCGCCTTGACCACCGCCGCTGTCCGTGCTATTCGTGGCAGTATGGCTCTTAACGCTCAATTATCCGGCATAGACACATCGTACGAGAGTGATGGTAGGATCATAAATAAGGATTTCAGTGACGCCGTATTCAATCGTCTTCGTTATGATTCGGAGATGGGGATGCTGGATGATACGAAGGAGAATTTCAGGACGGTAGTCGAATCTATACCTAATAGCGATATAGCGTCCGATATGAATATGACGGATGAGCAGGTCAATGAGTATAAAGCCGATCTTGTCAACGAGTTTAATAAGAAGGTGGATAATTTCATTATGGCCAACAGATTCGCCGACTCCCTTACCGATGGTATATCCAATAGGTCGTTTAACGCCTATATCTCCAATATGGCTTATAATGGCCTTGAGGCGAAGGATAATTTGAACGATATTGCCAATCAGTTAAGAAGGATATACAATACGGATATAGGCCTCGCTCTTGATATATATTCTCGTCTTAATCCTGATTCGAGCAGGGATCTTGAAGAACTCAGGAAGCTTACGGATGATATACAGAGGATGGAGAAGAATATCTTGAGGCTTCAACAAAGTGTCGCGTCGAAGGACGCTCTTGAATCTGATAAGGCTAAGTTGGTCAAGGAGAATGATAGGCTTCTTAAATTAACAGAGGATAGGATCGCATTGGAGAGGAAATTAACTACGTTAATTAACTCAGAGGCTGATATATCTAAGTTGTTCTTAAATAGAAATGATTCAAGGATCAGTGCCGCTGATCTTATGGCGGCTTATGATACTATAGCTGATTTTGAGAACGTCGTATCTATCCGTGGGGTTGATAATTATAAGGAGGCTATGGCATTGCTTAGTGAGTATCGTCATAATCTTGTGGCTTATAAGAATATAAACGAGTCTCTTCGTCGTATGCGTGACAGAAGATTCATCCGGGCGCAGGAGCGCGGGTTCATGAAGATATTATCGAACGTATGGGGTAAGACTTATGAGGAGGATGATAGCAAGTATGATTTCAGGAATACTGATAATCCTGATGCCAATGATCTTTACGCCAACGACCAAGCTATAGACAAGGCTTACCAAGATGGTCTTATAGGGGAGGATGAGGCATTTATGTTCAAGACATATAATCATATGATAGCCAGATCTATGGAGAACGAGATTAAGACCGATGAAGGTAATATAGTCGAGAGGGTTCCTGATGATGAGGATATCATAAATCCTTCTGACGATAGAATCAATAATATAGCTATAAAGATATGGAACGGTAATGAGGATGTCTTATCTCCTAGGGAGAGACAGATATATGATAATAACAAGCCTCGTGTCGATAGTCTAGTTAACGGGTTTGGGGATAATCCTATTTCAAGGATCAATAAGGCTAGATCGATAATAGATAGATTGAAGATCCATGATAATATTTATGATAATATCAAGGACGCTGTTGATGATATTGTAGATATGAATATCAATGGTCTTGATCAGGATCAGATCAAAGAAGCTATAAAGACTTATAATGATCTTATGAATGAGGCTGACAATGGCAATGAGATTGATCAAGATAAGCTTAATGAGGCTATTGATATTATCAATAATTATTCCGATGGGCCTCTTCTTCAATTCGTGGAATGGATGAGGTTGTATGATAACGGAAGTATAGCTGTCAAGGATTACGATAAATCCATACCTATGGGTGATGTCCTCACAGAGAGCGAACCCGGGACATCCACCGGCAGGACGGAAGTTAACGCCGCCCAGAATCCGGTGGTGTTGATGGCTCAGAAGAGAGAGATCGGTGGGGTTATGTATTATGAAGTTGGCGGAATGAGACTTGACAGGTTTATGGACAGTCTTGGGCTTAAAAGATCTGATGCCACTGATACTGATAATGGAAGGGTGATGGATTTCACCAACGGAACCGACATATTTACTGTTATAGAGTCAGATAACCACTCAAGATGGATGATTAGCGAGGATGACGCTCAGGCTTTCGAGAACGCTACCGGTGTCATATTGGGGCGGCAAACCGCCTTGTCGACCTCCATCTGGTTCATGGTGTATCGCAAGGGGCAGGATGGATCTATTGTCCCTTATTATACGGGTGATACGTTTGGATCTAACAACGAGTCGGTGAATCAGGAAGCCGTAGCTAATCTCCGTAAGGATAATATCGTAAGGTTTAAGATGGATATGTCAGATCCATATACCAAGGAATTGTATGATAAATACAATAGCCTTAACGCCGTTGACCCTAATTCTGATGAGACTAAGTCGGCTTACCGAGAGCTGGTTGATAATATGGTTATTAAGATCGTGGATAGCGACGGCAATTTCGTCTCGGTACTGAAAGCCAATGACCCGGATTCAAAAGGAAGTAACGCTGATTTAAGGAGTATGGCCTTTGAGTTGTATAGGGATAATGTAGGATCTGTCGCTGGCGAGATTGATATACCGTTCGTAGGCACAGTCACCAGTGTTTTGCCGGGAAGACCTAATTTTAGCGTAAGTGATGATAATGGGACGTTGATGGTATCCGAGAATGACTTTACCAGCGAGACGGTCGACAAGGTAGAGAGCGTAGGATATATAGAGAACGGGGTGGTTACGATGAGGGATGATATTAAGTATAATATATTCCCGTTCTGTACGGCTATCGTCAGGGACAAGTATGGTGATTATAAAAATTCACGTATCCCGGTCGTAGCTATAAAGACAGGAAATGGAAGAAATTACCTGTACCCCGTAAGATTGAAAAATCAGGATATATCGTCATTCTCATCCATGATCGGATCGATGGCTGATAGGATTACGGAGGGTCTAGGCGGAGGCGTAAGTATTGATGATATAATGGATCTTAATAACGCTATAGCCAGATCCGGTTTGGATAATAAGACGCATATGATCCCGCTGGCGGGAGACGTGGATGTTATCAAGAACCGGCTTGAAGCTGTCAAGGAAGCGGCTAGCAGGATGCCTATGACCGCTGACGTAAGAGGATGGATAGGTGATTCTAGGACTAAGGATGATATTTTGATGAATGATGTTACGATCAATATCGATCTTAACAACGATCCTTTCATAGCTCCTAAGTTTAGGATGAGTATCAAGGAGAACAAGGTATCCAAGGAGGAGACGGAAGTCTCGTTCCCTAACCTGCCGGATCTGCCATCGGAGTTCGCCTCGCCTACGAAGGCGGCCGAGGACAAGTCTTTGGTTTCCGACGGTAACGTAGTATCCGGAGAAAATGAGGCGGAAAATCCTTGCTAAATAAAATATCTTGACTTATCTTTGCGGCGTCAGTTCATCACCTGACGAGTAAGATATTTAAAAGTTGGTCCCTGTCGGGTGTGTGATGGCCCCGGTGGGGACTCTTTATATTATGCAACTAGATTCTTTTTTACATCGGAAGATCATGCAAGACCTACGCATCCAGCGAGTGAAGGTCTTGATGATGTTATACACCAGTAACTATTTTGTCAAGGTCAGACAAAAGCAGTTGCTTGATCATACATACGCCTTAAGCAGGGATCAGGCTTTTGATTATATGACTGAGTTCAATAAAAGACTTAGTGATAAGGTTGGTATAAAATGTACGATGGATATCCTTCTACCTACCGATGATGATAACGCTAACATCATAATCGAGCACAATGGTATTATCAAGAAGTTGATGAAGGAGGCCGATAAACTGGAACTTGATACTGATGCTATCAAAGTCATGATGCGTGATCTTCTTGGTGAGTTGAAGGATGATATTGATCTTAATATCCTGATATTTGACGTAACCCAGTTACTTATAAAATATAATCTATTTAGGTTGGATGCCATAACCGAGCAGGAGTTCAAGAACTCTTTTGTCAGGATGGATAGTAGGAATATGGAGATAAAGAAACTAACTTTATCTGATATCAAGAAGGTGGTGGAGATGATAGAGGATAGGTATAGCTACGCTTTATATATGACAGAGGAATATGGCTGATTACATTTTTTGTAAAAATATCTCTTGTTTGTTTGTAGTTTCAAAATAAGGTCTTATATTTGCGGTGTCCATCCGTTATTGGGCCATAAGAAGATATTAACTCGCCTAAGCGTAGGCGATAGATGAGGGTCATTGGTGGAATAACGGACGCCAATGGCTCTCGTTGTTTTTATATCATGAGTGAATTATCTGAGATTTTTAGTTACAATGGTAATGATGTAACTTTTAAAACGGTTGATGATGTAACCTATGTTAATGCCACGGAGATGGCTAAATACTTTAATAGGAGAACAAACGACTATTTATCGTTAGTATCTACTAATGAGTTAGTTAAGGCAATTACCGGAAAAACTGGTAAATCTGAAAATCAGTTAGTTATAAAGAAGACTGGAATGCCGGTTTTTGGAGGTGGGGTATGGTTGCATGAGGATATAGCTATAGATTTTGCCCAGTGGCTTAGTGTAGATTTTAAGCTGTGGTGTACAGATAAAATAAAGGAACTTTTATTGAAAGGGCATACATCAATAAATAGGAGTAATTCTGATATAAGCAGAAGAGATCTACCATCCGATTATATAGAGGCATTAGAAGCGTTAATTAAATCGGAGAAGGAGAAAAAGGCATTAGCTGAAGCCAAGAAAGTGGCAGAAGAAGCTAAGAGGATATCTGATAATATTATCAAAGAACAGGCTCCTATGGTTGAATTTGCTAAGACAGCCGAAATAGCCCAAGAGACAGATATGTTGATCAGAGAGGTTCGGGAAAAGCTAGAGGCTCATGGGTATGATATAGCGGAGAAGAATCTTCGTATATTGCTTGAGGATAATAAGTTCTTCGCCAAGACCGGTAAAAGATGGTTGTTATCCCAAAGGATGATAGATCGTGGTTATGCTCGTTACAGATATCGTGATGACGATGAGTTTTATGGAACTAACACTGTTTATGTAACTCCCAAGGGATTCCAGTGGATCGTGTCTAAGATATCTAAGGAATGGATGCCTAGGTTCTTGGAATTGAAAGGTGGGGTTCTGAGTAGATCAGATAAAGATATTTTCGCTAAACGATAAGTTTCATTTTTTTGTTATTTAGGATTGAGTTTTTTTGCCTGTCCGTGAGGATCGGCAAAATGATTTGTACTTTTTCAGAGTAAACATAAGGTTTGTTATTATTGTTATTTGGCTCCCGTCCGCTCGTGAGAGTAGGCGGGATTTTGTTTATCTTTGTAACAAAACGATTTAGCTATGGGTAGATCTTGTTATGTTATAAAAAATAAGGAGGGTTGGATAGATAATGTCCTTGCCCCGAACGACCAACCATCCGGATTATACCAAAGGGCGATGGAGGTGCTGGGCGACCAGAAACAGGCCTTGTCGGTCTGGGGTACGGCCTACTCCCCCGACTTCGTGTCCTTCTTTGGCGATTGGATGTCCATGCCATCAGAATACGACTTAGATAGCAATGGGGAGCCTAAGTATGATGATGTCATGTCCTTTATCAAACAAAAGAATTATGCTGTGGGTAATTTCATGGCTGACGAGGTTAAGGATATCAATAATACCATTACTTCCCTGGGCGTTGATAATATCAATGATCTTAATGATATGATCGTATCTAACTTCCTTTCCGGCGGTGATATATTCATCAACAGATATAATCTTGAACGATCCGGGATGTATGATGCTGATGAGATTGATAATATCATGACTAACCGATTGGAGTATGAGCGGGTAAGGGATATGATGAGGAGGATTGTCGATTTTATGTCTGAGGGGGATCTCAATGAGAAGGATACATATTTCTTGTCCTCCGAATCAGGCCTTGGTGATGATTATATGATATATGAGGATGTGTATGATTCATTGGGAAAGAGAAGAGTCTTGAATCCAATGGAGGTAAGGGATACGATTATGAGGGCGGTAGGCGGTATCAGCGACCGCCGGGAGTTCGATCAGGCTTTCGCCTCCATCCCCTACCCTTCCTTGGCGCTCCGGTATCAGGAGGATCAGGATTACGCCGATCGGATGTATGACACATATCGTAATATGACCCGTATGGAGGTTCGGAGTCAGGACGGAAATACGATTACCGACTCGTACTTCAATAGTACCACACCGTATATCAGTATGCCTAAGGATATGAAGGGTCTAAGGGATAAGGTTGGGGAAATGATCAATATGGACGATTTTAAGGACATCAAGGACGTTGCCGGACGTCTGCATGACATAGCCATGGATCTTGCCGATATGGGCGTTGATATAAGCGAGGCGATTAGCGATGAGATGGTCATATCTAGGCCGGAGGATATCCGTGACCTTATGGCATCGTTGGATGTCATGTTATCTTCTATACAGAATGGTGATCCGGTATATGATGACTTTATTTCCGATCTTGATAGGATAACAGGGAAAGGGAATCCGATATATGAGGTTCAGGATACTTACTTTACCGGGGATAGGATGGTGTATGTAAGGTCCGGGAAAACATCTCTTTCCGATATGTATGACAGGAACATGTTGTATGTAGGTAGAAATACATACCATAACACGACCCCGATAACCGACACCGATCAGGCCTATGAGATGTTGGCCGATATCGGGATAGAGCGGCCCTCGTACTTGCCGGCTGGCGTGGTTCCCGCCGGGGCTTCCCGTTCCGATATTGACGTGATCAAGGATAACATAAAGAAGCTAGTTATGTCCAACATCTCATCCTCGAATACTGAGAACATGATCCTTACCAGATTAATATACCAACATCCCGTGACTCCTGAGATGGATGATGTCGATATTGATCGGGAGTTCAGGAGATACGAGGCTAGACAGGGGAAGGATCGGGATTTTATCAAATCCTGTACATCGTTGAGGAAGATCCAGATCAAGGAAAGGTTAAAAAAATCGGATTTATATAATAATGTCTTACGTTTCCTTGATTTTAATGGATTTTATAATGTATCTTTGAATCACCATGACAGAGGTACGTTAAAAAGCATGGAGATGTCGTTGCCGGAAGGTCAGGTAAGGGATCTTCTGTTTGACGTGGCTATCGAGTCCGGTGACAGTAGTATGAGAAACCTTTTCTATCTGGATAGACAGGATAGGATGATGGATGCCGGGTTTTATAGGTATCTGTACCAAAGGAATCCGGGCCTGCTCCGGGAGGTCAACGGCGGTGTCGAGGCGAGACCGGACGGTTCGTTCTTGGCTCGTGGGAGGTATGATGATTTCGTGTCATTCCAATCCGGTTTATATGAGAAGGTAGGTGAGACGGTTGATGGTGCGATATACAGGTTCGTTGATGATCTTATATACTCCGATCCATCATCATATCAAGAAAACATGGTACGAAGGATGGGTGACGTTACGGTAAGGAGTGACGATAACCGCCTGTCAAGGATAGAGGATGATCCCTCATCCAGTAAGATAGTTAATGAATACACTGCTAATACAAATAAGTTGATGCGAAATTTTTCGTGTAGTTAATCTCTCTTTGACGTCGTGAGACGTTTTCTTTCGAGCATTGAAACATTGGATTTTATAGATTTGCGATGAATCCGGGTCGTAGTGATACGCTCCGGATTTTTTTGTCTTGTACCGGTTCTTATTAATACCAATTGCATGACATGACGTGCCTTGATGGTGACATATATCACGATCCCAGGATTATTAATTTTTGAACTTTGTAACGCCCGCCATCAGGTGGGTTTATTATTAATTCAAAAATAAATAGACATGGGTACAAGTGGAGACAAAATCGTGCTGTTAGACGGCATGGGTTCCGGGAGCGGTAGCGCCGCTAACGGTTTATTATCTATGATTCCGGGTATGTTTACCAGCCTTTTGGGTGGAAATAAGATGGATCCGAATCTAGTCGCGGCGTTGATGAACGGCCGTAACAACCAAGACCAGTTCGGAGGAGCCAACGGCTGGTGGTTATGGATCATCGTCCTGTTCTGGTTGTGGGGCGGACGTGGCTTCGGAAATGGCTTTGGCAATGGCAATGAATGTTGCGCTAACGGTCTTCCGGCTCAATTGAACAACGACTATGGTCGTGAGTTACTGATGCAGGCTATCCAAGGTAACAGAAGCGCTATCGACCAGATCTCTAACGCCCTTAACTGTTCTACCTCTCAATTACAAAACGCTATCTGTAACGTACAAGGCGCTATTGATAAGGTGGCCGGTCAGGTAGGTATGACTTCTTAGGCCGTTATCAACGCCGTACAGCAACAAGGATGTGAGATCGGTAACCAGATTAGCGCATGTTGCTGCAACTTACAAAGCGCTATGGCTAGTGGATTTAACAACATCCAACATTTGTTAGACACCGTAGGATGTAATATCCAGAACGCTATCACCCGTCAGGGATATGAGAATCAGTTGGCTATTACCGGTCAGACGAACGTATTGCAGAACAACTTGACTAACGGCTTCAATAACGTTATTCAATCCAACCAAGCCCAGACTCAGGCGTTGGCTGCTAAGATAGATCTTCAAACTCAAATCATCAATGACAAGTTCTGTCAACTTGAGATGCGTGAGATGCAGAATACTATCCAACAGCTTCGTGAGGAGAAACAGGCTTTGGCTACTTCCGCCATCACCCAACAACAGACACAGAACATCGTTAGCCAGTTAGCTCCAAAGGCTCCGGTTCCAGCCTACGTTGTACAGAACCCGGGTTGCTGCTATACTCCTACCGTAAGGGTGGCTAACGAATGTGGATGCGCTTGCGGCACTACTAACGCCGTATTATAAGAAAGGGGGACAATATGGCTGATTTCAGAGGATATATGATCGGTTCATTCGCCTCCTCTCGTCTTGACAGGGGAGGCATCCCGGTAGTAGCCACTACTGGAAAGGTATCTGACGCTTCTGCGGCCGAACCTACGGTTGATTTTGGCATCAATCCGTGTCAGTGGAACTCACTACCTCCGGAAGGAATATTGTTATGGAAAGTCCGTCATCCGGTGACGGAGACAGAGGCTAGTTATCCCGCCACGATCGTTCTTCCGTCTGGCTTATCCACTACCACTCCTGTTACGGTATCCAACGCCGGGGTTATCGTCAACAAGACACCTATAGTGGATAAGGTTGGGGCACATATGACAGGGCAGGATATTACGACTCCCGTGGCTTCTAGTGATCCTATAGTAGGGGCCTACACCGAGCATCTTGTGTATTATAACAAATGCACCGGCGTGTTCAGGATGTTGGGTCATACGGCTACGGCGGCTACCGCCCCTAGCGCATGAATTTACTAAGAAAGAACAGGGAGGGTAACCTCCCTCCCATTTAAAAAGATCGTTATTATGTTTAAGGATTTAAAGAAAGGATATCAGGTTTATACGTTGGATACCTCAGGGGTTCCTAAATTCTTTATGGGTACGGTGGTTAACGTCTCGGAGCCTAGGTTCGCCCAGTCCCAGTTAGGTCAGTATCAGCAGTTGCAAGATCGGGTTATGGATCTTACTATAGAGGTGGACGGGAAGTCCATGACATACGTAGTTCCAGAGAACCAGAACGTGGCTATGGCCAACGGCATTACGCTAGCCTGCTCCGTGGATCCGATAATGAACCACCTGAACGCCATGAAACGAACCAGTACGGATATCGTGAATAGCGTGGATAAGAATAAGGAGATCATAGAGGCATGCGACAGTATCTTGGAGGATATCAATCCTACTTTTAAGCAGACTAAGGATCAAGACCGAAAGATTAAGAATCTTGAGGAGAAGGTCGATAGGATGGGGTCTTCTTTCGATGAGTTAAAAGAGTTGTTAATTAAAAAATTAGGTTAAGATGAGAGTTATAGATTTAGGCAACGGCCAAGAGGAATATGATGATGAGATCTACGACCGCAGAGGCGGTAGGGGACGCTCACGCCGCTCCGACGGCACTTATATGGGTTACGATGGTGGCGTATATGATCATTACGGTAAGGAACGTGACGGGATGATGGAGGAGCTTGAGCGCCGTGAGCGTGATCTCGAAAGACGCGAGAGGGAACTGGAGCGTAACGAGCGGGAGCTTGAGAAACGTCAAAGACATCATGAGCGGGAGGATGAGATGTACCGTAAGGGATGGTTTGGCGAGCGTGACATCCGTGACGAGTACGATGGTACGGAACCTTATATGCGTAGAGGTAGGAGAAGTCGTTACTACTGAGGAGCAGACGCTGATGACCCGGATTATAAGCGGTATATAGACACCCATGGATATCACTTTTCCAAGGAGTTGGCTAGGGATGCCGCCGATAAGATGCTTAACGCCGACGGATCCAAGAGAAGATGGACGATGGAGGATGCTAAGCAGATGTTCGATAAATGCGGGGCCAAGAAACCTGATAACGCCACTTGGGGAGATGTCCAATATCTGTTCGCTATGTTCTATAGCGACTACTTTCCTAAGGTATTGGACTGCGACCAGAAAATAGTCAAGGCTGTCTTGGCTTATCTGGAAGACCCTGACGCCCCTGAAGGGACGGCGTTTGTAAGGTATCTGGCGGTGCGGTGCTTCGTCGGTGACACAATCAAATGGAGTGAGATGATATAAGACTGATACAACGTTGGAGAACCCTGTCGGCGATAGAATACCGATGGGGTTTCTTTTTGCCCGTAACTTTATTATGGCTACATTTGTTCGAGGTAGATCTTTTGTTCATAGGTAGGGCGGGCGGGAATGAAAAAAGGATATCCTCACGGACACCCTTCCCCTTGGTTGAAAATCACTTAAAACATTATGAGTTACTACTACACCGCAAATATAGATAAATAAACGTGAATAGCAATGGGTAAGGGGTATTATTGGATAGAACCTGTGGATCGGACGTTAAATGATTTTCAGTTTTATAAGGCACGTATCGTGGGTGATCCTGAATATGACGAAAAACATCATCGTGTTATATTGAGGACTGATAAGTACTTCCCTGTAGGGAGTATCTTCCATGTCTTGAAAGACTCGGAGATGTTCGTTATAGAGAGGAAATTCAAGACATGGGGGAATAAGTATGTCATTAAGCCTTGCGAGGGTGAATGGGAATGGGGGTCTGTCCAGAAGCTGAAAGACAAGGCTATTATATTCCGTAGCGGATTCCTGCATGGGGACGGTAGCTTCTAACACTACCCGTATCTCCCCCCCCTATATTTCTTGGTGTGTATGTATATAGCTATATTTGAGCAAAAAATAAGTGTAATATGGCAGATTTTCAAGGTAAATACAATGGTGATCAGATAGAGCAGCTTTTGGATAAGGCTAATGATATTGATCTTTCCAAATACGCTCTTAAGACGGATAACGCCCCTACCGCCACAAAATTACAGGCAGCTAGGACCATAGCGCTGTCCGGTGCTGTTAGCGGTAGTGTCTCATCGGACTTTGGGAGTAATGTTACTATCTCCACGACATTGGCGAACTTTGACGCCTCTAAGATCACGTCCGGTACTATCGATATAGATAGGTTGCCTAAGGCGGCCTTAGAGAGAATGGTCGTGGTGGCTGACGATACGGCAAGGTTTAAGCTTACTACAGCCACGGCTCAGGTTGGGGACACGGTTAAGGTGACGGCCACGAATAAGATGTATCTGGTCAAGGATGATAGTAAGTTGAATACTGAGGCCGGTTACGAGCCTTATACGGCAAGTTCGGCGTCATCTGTGCCATGGTCTGGAGTGACCGGCAAACCTAGCACCTTCGCTCCACCTACGGCGACGGCCTCCACCTTAGGTGGCGTAAAGGTAGGATACACGACTTCTGGCAAGAACTATAAGTTACAGGTTGACGCTTCTGGTAACGCTTTTGTTAATGTCCCATGGACAGATAATAATACGGCCTATAATCAGGCCACGGCTGATACTTTAGGATTGGTTAAGATCGGTTATTCCTCTAGTGGGAAGAACTACGCCGTATCCTTGGACTCTAATGGAAAGATGTATGTTAATGTGCCTTGGACGGATACTAATACAACGTATGGTGTTGTAGGAGCTAACGGGTCCACGGGGTTGGTCAAGAACGGCAGTACCGTGACAAGCGCTTCTGGCTATACTGCCTGTCCTATTGTCAGTGGTGTCCCTTATTATAAAGACACTAATACCACTTACGCCAATATGAAGGCAGCTACGGCTTCAGCGGCTGGTGCTGCGGGATTGGTCCCGGCTCCCGCAGCGGGGAAACAGACGTCTTTTCTTCGTGGCGATGGAACATGGGTCGTGCCTACCAATACCACGTACGGGTTGGCCTCCACTTCCGCCAACGGCTTATTGAGACAGCTTAATGGTAGCACCTCTAATTTTATGCGTGGAGATGGTACATGGGCTACCCCTCCTAACACGACATATGCCGTGGCCAACGAATCCACTAATGGATTGATGGCGGCCGCCGATAAGAAGACCGTGAACAGGCTTATAGGAGTTAATACGGTCACGACATTAGCCAACCTGCCTATCACCAAGAGAAGTATCACGGCCACGCTATCAGCGGCTACCACCCTATCCGTGGCGTCAGGTATGCAGATAGGAGAGGAGCTGATGATCAGGTGTGTCCCGTCTGCGGCCTTTACTCAAGCCATACCAAATTCAGGAGCTTATGTAAGCATGAGTGGTACTTCTATAACCACTACAGCTAACAAGCCTTTCGAGATAAATATCTGGTGTTACGCTTCAGGCAAGTATAGCATCGCCGTTAAAGAACAAGATTAATAAGCTATGAGTTTTACATATATAAACAGGGAGATATATCCCAAGATGTTGGTTCAAGATGAGCCTCTTGACGATAATTACGCCAAGGGCTATAGTTATGATGATTACTCCAAAGGTATTCCCGCCCCATGGATAGAGCTTGGGGAGGAGCAACTGGCGTTCAAGGAGGCTAATCCTAAAGCTACTGTCAAGGAGATTATCGAGGCTAAGCTGGATGAGTCAAGGCTTCTTAATGAGGAGAAATCAGTTAAATACGAGGAGATAAGAACTTATGAGACCGGAAATCTATATGAGTTCTTCTTGGATGATCAGAATATCTATATCCCTGAATATGATAGGCGTAACGCCTTGTCTGATGGGGCTATAGCTGGCAAGATAACGATCATGGGTCTGGAATTCGATATAACGGAAGGCAAGATCTTGATCGGGATGATGGATAAGTATGATAATGATCTGATGTCGGCGTTAGGGGACAAGCAAAAGCAGATCAGTATAGCCACTACCGTAGAACAGGTGAGAGCTGTCGATGTTCAGTCCGGCTATCCTGATAAGGTAAGTGTTACCACGGCGTACATCCAGCAACAGGCGAAGGAGAAGGACGCCTCTGATCCTCAGAAAGTGGCTGTCAGATTCTCCAGAATGGTGGTTAATAACAAGACTATATCTTTATCCCCTAATGAGAAACTGGATGTTAAGGTTCTATTCCCTATATGGGGACAAGAAGGGGCGGAGTTCGGGTTGTCGGTGGATGCCGGATTCTGCCTCAGGGTGGTTAAGGACGATACGGATATCCTTTACGAGGTTATTCAGTCACATACGTTGTCAGCGGAATGGGAACCCGGACTAAATACGGCTTCCTTGTATAAGGTTATTGATAAGGAACATGCCGGTACTATAGGGGATCCTATCCCGTATTTCCCTCCAATGGAGATATTCAAGGATAAGTATTACATTCAGAACGCTGATGTGTATAAGTGCACTAGGGATAGCGGAACTCCTCTTAGTCATAATCTAAAGGACTTAGTAGGGTTGTATGTTGAGGTTGTACAGGGCTAGTCGTATCTACCCCCCCTATATTTGGCTTGTGATATGATACAAGTTATTTTTGGCATAATAAAATGACATTTGTAAATATATTTAAGTATGGCATCACAAAAATTCGGTTTCGTAACCGTCGACCCGGTATCAGGATCAGGTGATCAGGCGGTATCTATATCAGGAGATAAATATACAGGTCGTCTTGAGCGTACAGCTAATCTTATTGTCGTTACTAACGGTGGCGTTCAAAAAGCGTTGGTAGTTAATCAGGCAGCGGCTGCTGAGGTGGTAAGATCAGACAGCCCTAACGCTTCCGTACAAAAGACAGGCGGTAATGTTACCATCACCGGTAAGTCTAACAGTACTAAGCTTACGTTCGCGGTCACGCCGGCTGAGGAGAACGGGCTTACGTTACAGCTCCCGGCTAACTACACGGCGGCTGGAAAGACTACGGCTAACGGAGCGGTTATCGCCGACGATCCCGGAGCCGCTGGCGAGTTCGTTTGGAGCATCACGATCTCGAACGTACCGGCCAACGTCACGATCGAGGAACTGACAGCTACATTGAAGGTAACTGCCGCTGGTGGCCAGATAGCCAACGTGACGGTAACGCAAGCCGCTGGAGACTCTACTATCGAGCTTGACAAGGAGACTATTAACTTGGATGTAAATGGTACTCAACAGACGGTTAACGTAACATCTAACGATGAGTGGACATGGAAAAATGCTGCCTCTAGAACCGTGATGAGGATGTTAGGAAGATTATAATCGATTTTCATTGTTTATTCAAACCCCGATCGACTTAAGCTGATTGGGGTTTGTTTGTTTTAGTATATTTGTAAGAAAAAAGATTATGGCTAATATAGATGATTATTTAGTGGCTTCTTATAGATGTAATGGTAAGGGCAACAGTGACGCAGATAGAGACGTGTTAAAGGACTTGTCTGGAAACGGTCACGATATTGTGTTGAAGAATTTTGGGTTTACGCTTGGTTCTGGATACGAAGGTGGCGCTCTTGTATTTGATGGTATTGATGATTATGGTATATGCGAGAATTTCCCGGCCATCAATGATTTTACGTTTGTATATAAAAGAATTAATTTGAATCCTTCTAAATCCACTAATTGCTTTTTATCTAAAAGTGTATCAACGAATCAGGCTCAGCAATTTTGTAGTGAATTAGCGTATTCCAAAAATGTATATGTACGTCTTGGTAGTAAGGATATTGCTGTAAAAGATATATATAACCCTGAATTATCGATCGTTTATGTAACTAAGGAGTCTTACAATGGAGAGATGGATCTTGTATCTTCAAATTATACATCAACCGTGGATAATTTATATATAGGCACTTTCTCTAGGGGTGTTCAAGCTTATGTGTGGAATGGAGCTCTTTATGCTCTTGATATTTATGATAGGACATTAAGCGATGAGTATTTACAAAAAGCATTAAATAGGATGAATGATATAGATATTAATTGGAAAGACGGGGTAGGCGAGGTGACGGACCAGCACTTGACCGTCAGCCCCGGGTCCGGGACCGGTAACGCCGCTGTTTCTTTTGGTTCGGTAATGAACAAAGGTCTTGATCGTACCCTTGAGTTGGAGATAACAACTCCAAAAGGTGTTAAGAAGACGCTCACGGTGAATCAGGAGGGATGCCGGCAGGCTTATATTACGAGTGACGGCAAACGATGGCTGACTAGCGACAATCGGGTGTATGGGGTTTTGAAAAGCGATGCTCCGTGCGAATGCATAGGTGATTGTCCTTGATATTTTGTTTTTACGAATTTTGTAATTACATTTGTGGCGCATGTCCATCACCATGCTTTTCATCGCTAATTTATTATAAAGGGATACAGGTCTGTGATGGGATCGGTATCCCTCTATTTTTTAATATGGAGAAGATAAATATTTTCGATGTTCAGATTCCTGATGGAAGACAAATCCGTTGTATGTCGTATAATAAGGTTACTTATTTTGATCTTGACGATATATGTAAGTTATGTTTTGACTCATACGATCTACATGATGTGGCTGACACTAAGGTAATGAGTGAGTTCCTGCACCGTGATGGTGATCGTTATTGGGTTACGGTAGATGGCGTAAGGCAGTTGTATCGTAGGATTGAGTGCAAGATGTGTTTTGAGGTTATAGAAAAATTAAAAAAATTATGAGAGAGCAGGAATTTGATTTCGTGGTATATCCATTAAAGTTGATTATCACGGTAGGATTGGATTACGAGACGTTATGTAACCGTTTCGAGAATATGGAGCCGGATCATAAGGGAGAATGGGGTGATAAGGATGATATGGATAAGGAAGCGTCTTTCGTGAATCTGGTAAGGGATAGGGACGATGATGATAAATTTGCCATACTTTGGAATTTTTCGAGCGACGATGATTTAATAATGAGAAATATATGTCACGAGTCATTCCATATAGCAATGAGCGTATGCCAATTTTGCAACATGTCTCTTGGATTTAAGGTTGGAGAGGATGAACACGCAGCGTATATAGCCGGCTTCGCTGGTGATTGCGTTAGTGAGTTTATCAACAACAAGGATATGGATTAGACTATAAATTCATACAAGGGATACAAGAATATCAGCCTCCGCTTATTCGTGGAGGCTTTTTATTTATCTTTGTGAAAAACATTTATTTATGAGCAGTTGCGTAATTAAAAGGAATAAGGAAGGTAAGATAGCTCGTGTCTTGACTCCTTCCGGCGAGGTATCTACCTTGTTCGATAAGATAGCGGGTATAGCCGCCGTAAGTGATCTTGATAAGGCCGCTGAGGCTTATATGACTATTTATAACGATAAGTTCAGGTCTAAGTTCGGAGACTGGACGAGATCCGTGCCAAGGAATAAGGAGGCCGCCAGATCCATAAGCGCCAGACTTAACGCTAGCGAGTGGGGGCAACTTATGTCAGCCAAGGTCTTGTCCGCCATAAGCGATATGGATGCCCCGGCGTTGGCCAGAAGTCTCGGGAATAGCGACAATGTCGTGGCTTATCTTACCTCCGGAGAGGTAGGTGATGTCAATGATATGGCTGTGGTAGATACATCTACGGTACAGGAGGTGGATCTGGATTCCATAAACGAGGATAATATTGGCGATACGATACTGAAAGAGGCGTCATGGGATGATATAAGGGCTATCAGGGAGAATATAGATATTAAGGAGACAGCCCGTATGTTATGGAAGGCCGTGGAAAGCGCTTTTACCGGTCAACGACCTAATATCAGGGTGAAGGGCGGAAATATAGATGGGGAGATCATATTTTCTGGTAATGTCTTGCCGTTAAATGATATTGAAGATTATACGCCCCCATCTTCAAGATTGGTGTATGATTCCGGTGAGCCTCGCCTGTTCTTTAAATCGGATGACGGCAAGATATACGACTCTTACGCCAACGCCATAAAAGGCTCGTCCGGCGGGCGGATCGAGGCCGGGTTCTTGGCCGGCAGTGTCGAGGAGAGCGACGTCCCGTCCGGTACGGCTGACATCTCCTTTGGCTCGTCCTCTATAACCCTTAACAACAGTGATTCGTTCATCCCGGTCCTTGGCATCAGCTCAGATTCTAATATAAGTACCCGCGGAGGGTTTGTCAATTACCTTATCAAGAAAGGTCTGTTGAGCGGGGAGCGTATAAGGCTAGGGGATAGGTATTATCTTACAGGGACCGGCAACTCCGATGGTCTTAAGATCTATAACGCTATGGATGCCTTGTCTAGGCTAAGGAATAGGTTTGGAAGTCAGTCCTCCGAAATGAACGTATTGGGTTCTATAGGTTTTGATACGGAGGTAAGTAATGATCTTGATCTTATCACGACATCGGGGGAGAAGGTTACGGTAAGCAGATCGGAGATCAAGGGCATGTTAAGGCAAGGTAAGTTTGAGGAGCTTAATAATAAGTATGATGGGTTCATGGAGCTGGCCTTGTCGTTGATGATGGAGGATAACGCCTTGTACGGAAGTAATGTCCGTGGGGTTATCGAGAATGAGAAGGCGGAGGATCTTCAGAACAGGACTGATATCACCAACATCTTATCCACGTTAGGTATCCGTGTGATGGGTATGTCCGAATATATGGATAAGTATAAGATGCGTAATGGTGTCGAGCCTTCGGCTAGGGCCTTATCCGATATGGCTAATGGGGTTATTGCCCTGGCTGAGGGAGCTACGGTAGAGGATCTTAATGAGGAGGTGGCTCACTTCTTGATCGATACTTATCGTAATCAGCAGGAGATTGACGAGGTTCTGGACTCTGTTGTCGACACGCCATTATGGAATCAATTCGCCGGTCGTTACTATGAGGTGTATGGGAAGGAATACCAAGGGGAGGAACTGGATCGGATGGTGAAGCGGGAGATCCTAGGTAAGACGTTGGCCCAGCGGTTCGTACCGGGCATGGAACAGGCGGTGGAGGATCTGGCCTCGTCCGAGGACGCCCAGCTCTCCTTGTTTGGCAGGATAATCCGGGCTATACGGAATTTCTTCTCTACTCAAAGATCAGACTTGAATAAGGTTCTTGATAGGATAAAGGAGTCGGCGTTAGCTGATGATCCAAGCGCATTTGACGTGCTTCTGTTAAAGGATAGCGACCATCTCATGTACTCATTATCGGATGTTGATGTGGCTAATAAGCTGATCAAGAACGGTAGGTCATTGGAAAGACTATATACCAGATTGCAGAGGATGAGGTCAAGCCAAAGCCAGAGGATCGGTGAGAGTATCTCCCTTCTACGTGATATAGGCGAGAAGGTAAGACAAGTCGGGGGTGAGCTAAATAAGAATAACAACCTATTATCCACCAAGAGCGTCATAGCGACCGCCAAGGCTGAGGTGGAGTATTTGGTCACTGTCGCCAGTAGCCTACGCAAGAGCGGGAAAGGATTGGATTATGAGACGATACAGGTTATCGATAACGTATATGGGGAGATAGTTCCTCTGATCAGGAACCTTCGTGGATTCGTCAATAATCAGGCGGCTGATTATTATGGCAGCAATAAGGTTGGCATGGTAGAGGATATGGATGATATATTACGTATGGCTGAGACATCCATGTCTGATATAAATGCTCTTCGAAGTGATCGTAATGAGGACTGGCTGGATGGACAGCTCAGGATGTTTAATATCCCGGAAAGATATTGGAATGGGATAAAGAAGTTGATAAATAACATCCATAAGGATATCAATGTCATGTCCCGGTTCTTTGGCACGCTGGAGCATAGTGGTAACGCTATTTTAGGTATGTTAGGTCAACGTCTAGCCAAGGCCCATAATGAAGCCCATACCGAAGGTATATCTAATATCAATAAGATGACTAGGATGATGAAAGAGCGTGGATGGGGGATAAAGGATAATGAGGATCTTATACAGAAGATAAATGGGAAGAACTCGGATTACCTTGACTCGTCCCGTGATTTCGCTAAATACGATTTGCTATACAGGACCGAGCAGGCTAAGGCTATTATCGATATATATGATCTTAAGAATGTTACGGGTAAGACCGAGAAACAGCTTATCGATCTTCTTCTATCCGATAGAGGCCTTAAGGTGAAGACCCGTGACGACATAGTAGGATATGACGGGGATAAGCCTATTACGAAGGAGGTATATCATGTATTCAAACCTACCATCCAGAATTTTGATATCTCGGACATGACGTTCGAGGATCAGCGACGATATCTCGACGCGATAAATAGGTGGTTGGATGAGAACCGAGAGAAACCTATGGTGCAGGCTTATTACGATAAGATCGATAAAGTTAATAAGAAGGTCGAGGAAAGACTGGGTCGTAGGGTATCGCAAGCCACGTCCGATTTCATGACCCGTATCCGCAGGAGCAGGTATGTGGCTATGGATAAGTTCGTGAGGAACGGGAAGGTCGATTTGAAGGCGTTTCAATCCGATCCTATAGCTTGGAGATCTTATCTGGATATTTTACGTGACAGGGCTATAGCCAAGAGCGAGTGGTATTCCGACGGGACACCAAAGGAAACGGGGTCCGAGGCGTTGATGATGTCCGAGGAGATCAAGGCATGGGACGAGGCATGGGCCGAGGAGTTCGGGAATACCAACGAGGGTCGTAAGGCTTCCGCCGAGTTCAAGGAGATACTTCGTGGGATAGAGCGTTCCGAGGGCGGTAAGGCGGCGTTCGAGTTCCTGCTAGCTGGCGGCCATCTTGGTTTCTCTAAGGATATGTGGGGATCCGAGGAGGGTGATTATTACGAGAATCTGGTTGATAAGATCACGGAGCAATCTGTATCATCATCAAGGATAGAGAAGGTAGAGGAGGCGATGGCGACAATAAACGAAATCAATGACCAACTAAGGCCTTTGCTTATCCAGTACCGGGATAGCACGAGATACGGGGAATATGATTTCGATAGGTTACGTGGATCCGCCTCATTAAGAAAGATAAACGAGTTATATGATCGTCTGGCTGAGGCTAAGAGCGTTATTAACGCCGCCGCTTCCGCTGAGGCTATTGAGATGGATATGCCTGATACGGTGGAGAGTGGAGTCACGGATTCTTACCGTAACGCTTTAAGGGATGCCATGGCATACGACAAGGGTATGGATGAGATTAAATTCGCCAAGGAGCATATGTCCGCCCGCTCCCGCAGCCAAGTGGAGCGGATGGCCTCCAAGCTATCCCTGAAGAACCCGTCATGGACAACCGTGGAGGTATCGTTTTTGAGAAGGAAATACGGTCCTGACTTCAATAATAAGCTAGCTAACGACATAGCGATGGGTAAGGCTGATAAGATCCTTGTCGAGTACGCCAGAACCCGGTTGTATCCTTATATGAGGAAATACTCTCCCAAGGGATATTCTGATTTCGTCAGGAAGATAAATAACGGTACGTATAAGGTATCCGAGTTCTTTGATGCCATAGAAAATGGTATATCTAAGGAAGAGAGCGTATCCCGTTTCGGGTTTGATATTAATATGATCGATCTGACGATCAATAACCAGTGGCTTGATGAGGCTGACGCCGAGAGTTCTTTCCGTAATCCTAATTATAATCCCGATCTGGGTTATGGATATCATACGCCTAGGTTCGATAAGTACAAGAACGAGGCTTTCTTCAAGAAATACGGTATTACCAACGAGGGGGAGGAAGCTACGATCAATAAGGATAAGTGGGAGATGAGGAAGGAATTGCTTAACATAAGCCGTAAGGCTATGGAGGACTATGATGAGCGGTTCAGGAACATCTACCAGATACCACAAATATCCAAGGGCGGCGTGGAGAGGATGGTGCAGGCCGGGGTTGACCCGAAGGCGGCCATCGGCAACGCCGTGCGTGATATTGTTGGCGAGAGGGTGGATGACCCTATACACGGTCAAGGGCAAGACCTAGGAGAGCTTGATGAGAACGATAACAAATATCGCATGATCCCCAAGTACTATCTGAGTAAGCTAGAGAATGCCGATGACGTATCTCATGATTTCGCGTACTCCTATTCCATGTTATCCTTACAAGCAGCCGCTTACAAGCATAAGAGAGCGGCTTTGGATGATGTCATGGGATACAGGAACATGATGCTGGAGACACAATACGACGGCGGTAAGAATCCGGAGGCAACGCATGCCTATAGGATGTTTCAAGATTGGGTTAACGCCAGCATCTACGATGTCAGGATAAATAATAAGCGGGCGGAATGGAATATAGGTAATTATAAGGTCGATCTTAATAAGCTGGCTCTTATGTTTACCAAATTCGTATCCAAATCCAACCTAGGCTTCTCCCCGTTCGTAGCGGCTACCGGCGCCCTTACCGGGCAGGCCAATTTCCTTTTGGAGGGTATGGTAGGGCAGTATATAAGCAAGGACTCCATGAAATACGCCTACAGGGAAGCCCAGAAGCAGTTAAGTACGTACGTGTCGGAGATCGGGGATATAAACCGCACCAACAAGCTATATGTCGTTGGAGAGGCTCTAGGCGTGTTCAATGTCCGTAACCGTGTACGATCGGCAGCGTATAACAAAATCTGGAGAACCTTATTCCGGGACCTGCCGTTTAAGATGATGGAGGTTCTTAACTCCCCGTTGGATCCGCAGGTCATTATCTCGGTCATGGATGATACCCGCCTATACGAGGGTCAGTTCTGGTCATACTCCAATTTCAAGGAGATGATGATGAAAGACAGAAATATGTCCGCTAACGAGGCTAAACGCGATTGGGAGCGTTTAAGGGATTATTCTATGTGGAACATGGTAGATGTCAAGGACGGAAAGATCGTGGCTAAGAACGAGGCTAACAAGGATATTATAGACCGATATATACCCACCTTGTCCAGTAGGGTAAGGAGTATGGTGCAGATCTGTGACGGCGCCTTGAACGAGCAGAACCGGGTGGGGGCTAGCCGGAACGCTATCCTTAATATGGTGCTGCCTCACCGTGGATGGTTTATATTGGCCGTACAGCGGGCGTATAAGAAAGCCGGTTTCAATTTCCAAACCAACCAGTTTGAGGAAGGATATATGAGAACGTTATGGAGACTGGCCGGTAATGTCTATGGATCGATGTCCGAGGGCAGGATGGGAGAGGCATATGACGTGCTTAAGGAAGAGTATGATAAGCTTACCCCCTACGAGCAGATCAATATCAAGAGATCGATTATCAACATGGCGGTATTCGCTACGATGATGGCCATAGGACGGGCTTTGATGGGATATAGGGAGGATAATGAGGATAGCTGGTTCGGGCAGTTCATTACCTACATCGGGTTCAGGACGATCAATGAGATCGCCTCCCAGACATCCCCGTTCATGGAGCTTAACGCTATAGATATGTTACAAGACCCGCTGGTCACGGCCCGGAAGCTAGGTGATCTCACCGATCCTAGAAACTGGGATCCGTTCGCTACCGTCCAGACCGGCGTGTATAAGGGCGAGAGCAAGCTATGGAGGCAGCTCATGAAGTTCTCGTTTGGTAAGCAATGGTATAATATCAAGACAGCTAGGGATATTAAACAGACATCCGACTACTGGTTGATGACCAACGGCATGACGATGGGATTCTTCTTAGGAGGCAGGGATAAGGACGAGTCTGGGGAGGACGCTAATTGGTACTTTGACAGGGGAAGATAACTGATATAGTATGACGAAAAAAAAATAGCCAGTCAATTGTTTAAGACAATTTGATTGGCTATATTTGCATTATGAAACAATGAATGACGGGATCTCACTTCAAGGTCATTCAATGTGTAAGATATTTTTGGCTCATTAGGATTTGTCGAGGTGAGATCCGACATCTCCTTTTGGGCCTATTTTTTATATCATGTGTAATATTGTTTTGAATGATGATTTATCTATCAGATCGTATTTCGAGAAGGTTCTTGAGTTAGTTAAATCCGGAGAGGATTTCCCTGTTAACCTAGATGAGGTTTGGCCTTTGATATATTCTGATAAGGGTAAGGCTGTTAGGGTTCTTACTGGTGATAATGGGTTTATTAAAGATATTGATTATAAAGTTTTTACCAAAAATGGTAAAAACCCTACCGGGGGAAGACCAACAATTGTATATATGATATCTGTATCTTGCATGGAATATTTAATAGCAAGGAAAGAAAGACGAGTATTTGATGTATATAGAAGCGTATTTCACGGCACAGCAAATGCTTTAAATAAAACGGAAGCATCTGTAGAAAAGAACCTTCCACATAATTATATAGAAGCATTAGAAGCGTTATTAGCATCTGAGAAAGAAAAACAGACATTAGCTGAAGCCAAGAAAGCAGCGGAGGAGGCTAAGATGATATCCGATAACATTATTAAAGAACAAGCCCCTAAGGTAGGATTCGCCGAAACAGCTATTATGGCCAATGACAAAGGTGATGATATGTTGATTCGTGATGTTAGGAGAGAACTTGAGTCTCATGGATGTGATATAGCGGAAAGATCTCTAAGAGAGTTTTTACAAGAGCAAGGTTTCTTTTACAAGAATAAGAGAGAATGGATATTGACAGAGAATGTTATGAAGAAGGGTTACGCGCATTACAGATACAATACGGATACCGGGATCAGGAATACGGTTTATATGACTAGGAAGGGATTTGAGAAAACGTTATATAATATCAGGAATATACCTAAATCAAGAGAGTCTTTTATCTCTTTTGGCGGCAAGATATTTGATTAAAGTAAGAGAAGGATAGGCGATTATCATCCTATCCTTCTTATTTTCGTTATCGGTTATTCTATTTATACACAAAATCATCCACATCCATATACTCGCACCCGAAGTTTTCCGCCGTCTTCTTATCGGAGTCGGAGAACTGTCCTTCTTTTCCGGAAGCGTCCCCGATCATCAAGATAGTATCGTATACGATCTTTTCTTCCTCATCTTCATCATCGTTCATGTATTCTACGAAATCCATATACTGCTTTATCATCCCTGTATTTGGCTTCCTATTGGCATTGCGCTTATTATTGCTGTCACAGTAATAAGCGCTTACGGATATATCCGTGTAATCTTCCAAGGCGTTTGATATGTAATCGAATTTATACTCAAACATCTCTCTGTCTACGAATCCTTTTTCTATGCCTCCTTGATTTGATATGATCAGTATATCATCAGGAGCGTAATTTTTGATAGCCTCAAACACGTCGAGTTTGATTTTCATATCCCATATACCTTTAGGGAATGTATCCCCTGACACTGTCTCAATCAGTGTCCCGTCTAAATCTGTTATTAACAATTTACACTTTTTCATGATTCAAAATTTAAATGATATATAATTACCTATCTTATAATAAATTATTTTGTCTTAATAACACCAGCATCTTATCCCAATCCACATATCCTTTATCCGTAAGAGGAGTGCCGATATTCCTATCATCTATATAATAATCACAATACACTTTTGGTGATGATGATACTGGCTCAGGATTGTAGTTTACCGAATACAGATCAATATGATTGTATCTAAACCAGTCTACGGCATCCTGTAGATATTTACCATCTCTTACCGTATATAATATCAGAAGATTCTTATCAGCCAATTTTCTCAATACGCTAGCGGCTCCGATATTGTCTCCTACGTAAGGGTATAAGTCTGTCACGCATGTCCCATCGAAATCTATTCCTATTATTTTTTTCATATCACCTCTTATGATAAATACTCCTCTATTTTCTTAGCCATATCAATAAGCATCTCACATCTAAGGTCGTTGAGATCCTTACAGAACCTCATTTCCTCCTCATGCTTTTCCTCCGGCGATCTGTTATCACTTATATTGTAGCATGGTGATGAGCATATCGGTATGGGCTTCATGGCATCTATGGCTAATTTGATAGCCTTTTCTTTGATATCGCTCATATTAATTTCTTTTTGCATCCAGATCATACCGCTATTATGGCAATCAGGGAAATCGATATGATCAAAGTCACGTATTGAACAACATCCCTCGTTATAAAAACAACATCCTGCACAATGATCTTCTTTTATCTCCGGAATAGCCACGTATGTCTTTCCTCCGTATATTCTAACTTCTCCCTTTCTTACCTTATTCGTCTTATTCATCTTATCAAATTTTTATATCCTATTTTCTTTAACTGCTCTTCGGTAGCTTTCTCCTTCGGGAACTTCCCGTGCCATTTTCCGGGCACCACGACATCACGGCCGTCTGGGGAGGTAGTAAGCCTCCCGCATTCGCTGCACAGCCCCATGCCCTTGTACGGCTGTAGTTCCTTGGCATAGTCGAATTTATCCACCATATACTCGTTTGTCAACATCCAATAACTAGACGTAGCGGTATTATCAACGCAACCGCATTTAGCGCATACAAACAGGCTCATAGTAAGTTCTTTTTTGCTTCATTAAACAACCGTTCTACCAGATTCTCAAATTCTCCATCAGGCATATCTATTATGTCTTTTATCTGCACTTGTATTCTTTCTTTTGCTAAAGAATAGCAATTACTATTGACAGAGTAACGAACTACAGTGCCGTTTACGAAAATAAAATCATCTGGTTTTAAATCAGTCGTATAGCCATTTTTAGAAAACATAGGGATATGATGTATATCATCTATTCTTGTTATAAAAGAATCATTATATTTGGCATATTTTCCAACAATCCATTTATACTTCTCCTTTAGGTCAACTTGTATCTTGCTCATTTCTTCTTTTAACTGTTTTTCCAGTTCTTCAATCTTATTCATATCCTATCTATTTTAATGTTATTGTTATTAAATCTGTTTATCATCTCATCAAAGAATTGACGGTCTATCTCCACAAGCAGGAAGCCCCCCCTCTCCTCGCCGCAAGGGAAAGGGTAACGGCTACCGCCCCGTCCGGCACAGTGTTCATTGGATTGCCTTCCACGCCATATTCCCGTTAAACATCCTCATCTTTCTTTTCATCATCAATCCTCTCCACTTTAATCGTCCCCATATCACCTGAAGGTAACGTAATATCGCTATACACGTTATTCCAGTTCTCGTCAATAGCTAGCTGATGCAGTATAGATCTATATATCTGGTAGGTGTTTCCGATAAGTCTCTTCCTGTTTATCTTATCCCTACTGCCTCCATCATACCCTATATGTTCATAGTCTTCGAGATCCGGGAACAACCTTCTTCTTATCGCTCGTGAGTTATTGACTATAAAGCTTCTTATCCCCAGCGTTTCCGTTCTATCCATATCATTTATCAAAGTTTCCGTGGTATGCTGAAGATCCATGTCTCCGGCTGCGTATCTGCTTATGTCCTCCACGCACCGGGATATCAGCATCAGTTGTTCCCTTGTCAATGTTATTTTATAAAGTTGTTTGTTGTTCATATCCTTCTATTTTATTTATCATCTCGAATATTTTCACCGCTATCAACGGCACTATGGCATTACCATAAGCCTTTATTGATTCTTTTCTCCATTTCCCGTAAGGAATGGTAAGGTTGTCCACATTAAAGGGTAGCCCATCATTTCCTCTACAAATAGGGGACTGAGTTGGAAAACTCTTCCATTGAGTCGATCCCCGTCCATCCCAATCACGGCAGGCATATTTATTAAAGAGTCTGTTCTCGGTGCTCCGTTGCTTTTTGTCATCTTCCTTATCGTACAAGAACCTGTGTGATCTGAGGCCACTGGTGTCGGTAATAAGTCTCCGTATTTTATCCCTTGTTTGGGAAGTGAACTCAAATCCATGAATCTTGTCTTCCCGTCCTTGTCGCAAACCTTCAACCCTTGCGTCTGAACAGTCGGAAGCAATGAACCATACCCTATACCGTTTATGCGGCGCTCCGACACCGCAAGCTGGAACAATGATCGGTTGGACGGAATATCCTTCACGTTCAAGATCGTCGCAGATGGTATTGATGATATATTCTTGCTCAAGTATCGTTTCCTTGTAATTTTCTTCATCTTGATCACTTTTCGTTTCCACGTCAGTTTCACTACCGGGTTGAACCATATTGGTGATTCCAGCAACATTCTCGCCAATAACCCAGAGCGGTCTTGTCTCTCGTATGACTCTAAGCATTTCCGGCCAGAGATAACGGTTATCATCCGCTCCCTTTCGTTGTCCAGCGACGCTAAATGGTTGACAAGGGAAACCTCCGGTGAGCACGTCGATTTTCCCTTTCCATGAAGTAAAATCAGTTCTTTTAATATCTTCATATAATACTGTTTTTGGAAAATAATATTTTAATACACTTTGACAGAATGGATCTATCTCGCATTGAAAGACATTGTTCCATCCTACCTCTCTAGCGGCTAAATCAAAGCCTCCTATACCTGAGAAAAGACTAGCGTGATTCATTCCATCTTATTTGATATTAATTTTTCTTTTATATGTTTAGATATATCAATTATCTCATCTTTTATATTGCAGTCATCTTTTAATAATGAACCAAATATACATGATATGGCGCCCTTTAGGCCTAGCGCTATCCCTATCTCCAATATTTTTTTATCGGTATTAGAGATTTCTACAGGTTCATATAATATTGATGATATGTTGTTAACGACGTATATTATATCATCTTCATTCATTGATGTAGATTTATCGACAATAGCTATAAAATCTTTTATAATCATAATATAAGCTATTTTTATTTCTTTTATCGTATCATCGCTTAGATGTCTATCTCTTATATGCCTTTCAACATACTTGTTTGCTAGATTCTCTATTTTGTTTGATTTGTCCATTTGTACTATCAATTATTTAGTTAATAATAGATCATAGTCCTCTTCATCTATACTCCCATTATTGTTGACATATATAATGAAATCATTTAAAAGCACGGACTTATCCTTGGATAAGGCTTTTATAATAAGCTCTCCATCATCTTTCAACATCACATGCACAGTATCCCAGATAACATATTTTTGACATTCTTTCTCAATCTTCTTGATTGTTTTAAGTATTATCTTATACGTCTCCTCATATCTTTTTACTATTCCGCACAGTTCAGTCGTATTATATTTACGTATAGCCGTGAATATATATTCCTTTTTACAATCCCAGCATTTTATCAGTTTTTCTGATCCGCACGCCTTATTCTTGTAGAAGAAACAGCCCTTACATGGCTCATTATGGTCGTAACTTAATACTACAAGCAGCTCCATGCCATTCTTGTATATCACGTCTCCTTGTTTCATCTTGTCTATTTTATTAATCTCATTATCAATATAGCAAAGTTGGATATTATCCATACTATAGATATCCAGAATGTTATACTCAACATAAGACCTATGTTCTTAGGTATAGGATCTACTCTCCTGAATGTAAGGATCATGAATACAAATGTCTTGAAGTTCATAATTTACGATATTTTTCTATATAGTTAACTATTAGATCCTTGACACCTTTAGGGACATTAATTAGCTTAAGGTTACCTTGGAATATATCCTTACCGTACTCGTCCATGATCACCCCGAATGAAGGATTCATGATTCTTGTCGATATACATATCGGTTGGTCGGTATCGAATCTGATAACGGCTACCTTCTTCTCGTTTATCGCCTTCTTTAGGGCTATATAAAGCTTATGACCTTTAACAATGTCACAATTACCTTTCATGATCTTAGACATATATATGATATGCTCTTTCTTCACATTGCTGAGATTGTCCATCAGTTTAAGATCTCCACCAACAGATTTCCATTTTTTGAAGCAAGATATGCATAGACAATAACTGGACTTGGCGTTCCTCGGCATCATCCTGCTGCTACCAGCGGGAACCGTATCGCCACAGCAGACGCACGTCCGGTCTTTGTTGGTGCGTACTGGGCCATAGCTGTTTATCGGGTATTCTTTTTCTTTAAGCATCTTTTTCTGTTTTCAAAATTATCATCACCATATTCATAATTAGGACAAGCCTTATTGCTTGGGCGTCTCGTATAAGTCTTTTGCTCCCTATCATATTTCCTGTTAGGGTTTATATAATGGTCGCACACTTGCCAAATGGAGCAGCATACTTTCCCGTATCTTTTCGCCCATTCCCGATCATGTAGATGTACACAAGTGGCGCAAGTTGGGTTCTTGAGCTTATCCTTATTCTCATCTATGATCTTATTGACCCGATCAAGAATAACATGCATTTTTTCAATATTTATGACGTTAAATGCGTCCGGGCATGGAAGATATGTCATTGAGCTTATATCTATGTCCATTTCCTTGGATTTATTGTAAGCTGATTTGTATTTCCTTCTCATCAAATCCTTTAATTGATTTACTTTTCTCTCATAAGTCCCCATATTTCACTCAGTTTTCCATCCTTGTTTTTTCAATAGATCCACCATCATCTCCTTTATCTTAGGGCTAATGGCTTCGGTAAGTATATCAGCGGCCAAGTTAATAGAGAAGCTTGTCATTCTAGATTCTCCTATATACTTCTCGCTGGTAACTTCTTTCACATAGTCGTGAATATCCTTGATCATTTCATTTTGAGATCTTAGGAGATCCAGTATCTTATCGAGTTTATCATTCATCTTTTTTCTCGAATATACCTGACAATAACCAGAAGACCACTATCAAAAAGAAAAATAGCCCAAGAGCCTCATCCGGATAATCATGCATCGCCTCTAAGATACTTCTCATAACTTAACATCCATTTTACCGATTATACGATAGAAAATATCCCTAGTCAGCTCAATATCGTAAGTAGCGTCATGAAGCTTATTCTCGTCGATCTCAATACCCATAGTTCTGGCTACGGTTATCAACTTAAAGTTCTCCATATCGTTTCTTACGCCCATCAGGAACGGTGTCACCATAACATATACATCCATACAGTTAGGATAGAACCATGATCCGAAATACTTATCCCCACATTGGGTAAATAAAGCCCGTAGGAAGTTGTTGTCGAATCCGGCGTTGTTATACCCCACCAAATACATTTTATCCCTCTTGTCGAACTTATTCACGTATTTGGATAATATACCAACTAACTGCCTGTACCCTTCTTCCATAGGCTGATACGACTGCACTTGCTCCAAGGTAACACCAGCCACATCCAGCGCCTCTTGCTCTATCGTGGCGGCAGGGTTCGGGGCTAGGCGGATGTCGAACCTCTCAGTCTCCTGCCCGTCGATATCCACGATCCCTCCTATTTGGTGTATCCCGTTTCTCCAGAACTTAACCCCGGTTGTCTCTAAATCAAAAAATAGTAATTTGCTCATGTCTATTTATTTTGTTAATTTATCATTATCTAAGAACTAGTCGTGAAATGCTTTTATAATATATACTCCCATCAACTCTTTTACCTTCAAAGAAGTATATCCAATATTCTAATGAAGAACATCCAAAAGCAAGACATAGATTATTTATCGCATATCTAAAGTATTTCTTGCCTGAACGAAATAAGATTTGAAATTCTTTATTATTTAAATGGAGTCTTTTTTTGGTTTTTCTTTTATTCATGTTTATAGTTTTATTTTAAATGTTCCTTAATCTTATCCAATGCCTTATAAGACAGATAGCTGTCTATAGTATTATCGCTATCTATTTCCAGCAACTCATTAAACAAGTCTTTAGCCAATGCTTTCCACTGCTCTCCCCAATCACGGAGATTCTCGACCTTTGACCGTATATCCTCGAAATAAGAATCTACGTCTGATTTGATTGATTTTGAATAATATTTAACATCCTCCTCGTCCCCATCCATAATATAATCACATTGTGTCCTGATATCTTTTATATGACTGTCTATATCACTGCACATATAATCAACAGGTTTACGTATATTGAATATAGCTTCTGACGTAAGACCGGTTATATCTTGTATGTCTTTTAAATTACCCATGATTTAATCAATTAAATACCAACCATCCACCTGCAAATCCCATTGCGAAAATAGATAAGATTATAGATGTGAATAATATCCAATCTTTTGCGCTTAACTCATTATTATCTCTCTTTATTTTCTCAAGATAATCATATATAGCTGTATAAACAGCATGGTGAATATTCTCGTCTCTAGCCCTTACGATATTATCATATTCATTATATCCTAGATTATGGGTGGCGCTTTCGATCCTCATATTCCCCGTAACCTTTTTATTTACATCGAAATCGAAACTAACCACTATATCGGTGGTTAGAGCGCTGGCGATTTTGCTTTTTATCTCATCATTACTGAGATTAGCATCGTGCACTAATCGCTCATAGTCTTTATCGTCAAGAATTATCTGTTTTTTAATATTCATATCCCTAATATTTCTGCTACATAAACAAATCCATAACATATACAATTATCAGCATCATGCTCCCCATAATCAACATGCCAGATAACAGCGCATGGGAAATAGAGTGGCATATCCTCAGCCATAGGCTCCTCTTTGAAGTCATCAATGTTTATCTTCTCCCTCCACCTCCACAGGTCTTGGATATCGTTTAAAATCAATTTATCCATAACAATCTGGTTTTTAATGTTGATACAAAGATATGATTTAAACAAAAATAAAAGCATGAATAATATTAAAATAATATTAATCATGCTTAAATATAAATATATCCCTTCTAGTTCTCACGGATATACGTATTCGTACTCATCTGGAGGAGATGTCTTATATTCAACATCGCACTCCATATTGGTGTAATAGTTATCCCCTTTTCTGTATACTAACGCTACCCAACAGTCATATTTTTTGCTGTATCCTATAAGAGGGACATTAGCCATAGGCGGATTATCCTCTGTTTTGTATCTTATTCTTGTTACTTGTTTCATATTTTCATGGATATAAATATTCATATTCTTCCGGTGGATATGTTTCAAATTCGGTGTCGTACTTCATACAAGTGTAGTACTTGTCTTTGCTTCTGTACACTACTATCCACGGACAGTCATATCTTTTGTTGTATCCTAAAAGAGGAACACCTTCCATAGGAGGCTTATCTTTCGTTTTGTACCTTAATTTTGTTATTTGCTTTATGCTCATATAATCTTATGTTTAAGTAATTCCATCATCATCGAAAACAATGTGTCTACAAGAAGTTTCTCGCTACTCCAATATATAGGGATCTCATCTATATCTCTATACGTTACAGACCATGCATGTTCTAGCTTATAACATTCGAATGTACAACCCTCTATCTCATATGGGAGTAAATTCAGTAACGTCCCTACATCCCAAACAGGGTTGGATATATCCGGGGTAACGGCCTCGATCAGTCCTATACGACCAGCGTCATCCTCCATAGAATGTAATTGATCCAGATACTTGTCTCTGAAACCGATGGCGGTGGAGATAGGGAGGCCGGCCTCGACCAGCACCCTCCCCTGTTCTTTTGTGGTGAATATCCTTTCTTTCATCTAACCCTTGATCTTTTTCTCTACAGTAACGATCGTATCATTATGCCATCCCCCATGAGCCACGAGAAGAATCTCCTGCTGCTCGAAACCAAGACCGGCCCCTATACCGCCGGAGTTCCATGCGCAGGTAATGACCACCCCGCCTTTCTTGGTGATCCTAGCTATCTCATTCTTCTGCCTAGCCCAATAACTAGATTGCGTTGTTTGCATATTAACAGATCTTCCAAGTCTTTTATACGACTCAGATACCTGCCTCGGAGAATATGGTGGATCATATAATACCATATCAGCCATATTATCCTTAAGACCACGCAGGAAGTCTGTGGCGTCTTTATGATACATAGCTTTAGTATCAGGGTCAAGATCGTTGGTGATTGTCCCTATATCGCTGTTTCTGGCGAATGGATCCACTATAACCATCCCCTCTTCTCGATATTTATCTATAAGTTCCCTTATCGGTTTTATGCTGAATGTCTCGCTGTTCGGCATTGACCATTTCTTGTTTATAATCATCTCTTAACTCTGTTTTAAATTTAAGCTTCATAGTACTTCTAGGTACAGGATCGCATATGTCATCCCACCAATTCTTGTGCCCTTTCGGTGGATGTATATCCTTTTTCCATAAAGATCCCTTAACTGTCTTGATTCTTCCGTATGGTCTCATTTTGCTCGTGTTTACCTTCACATGTCACATTATATCCGTTTCTAATGACCCGAACATAAGCTCATCAGTAATCTTGCGAAATTCCTTTACAATATCATTTATCTGCTTACGTTCGATGCTCCTTAGCAAATGGGCTATCACATCCACTGTCCATCCATTGCCCGCTAAAGACATGGCCGTATTTGGGGCTATCCCGTCAAGGTAATCATCCGGCAATGTCTGTAGCCTACACATCTCCACCGGGGTCAGGTATCTGAATTTGTCTTTCATGTCAAAGGCGTTAGGATATCTTCCGGGAGGTAGTGATGAGATCACGTTATCTTTCATGACTGTTGTCAGGCAATTACTTTTCTTGATGGGAGTGGTATTCTTATCTTTTCTTATCTCCAGACATTGCGTTATTTTTATGCCCATGTCACAATCCTTTCGATACCCGTCCTCTCCTATCCTTCTACCGACAATGGATCCTATATATCTTCCTCTTATGGCTCCCGGATTCCAGCCCTTGTCATGCTCTAAAATATCATCCAACGATATATGTTTGTCTTTCGGCATTTCTACCGGCCAATTACACCAATAAAGACGATGCCGGGTCTGTGCCGAGACCAAGGCGCTATCGATCTCCACCGGCTCTACGCCCAGCTCCTCCGTTATCACTCGGCGATGCTCGTCCCGCATCCGGACGTTCTCGCCCAAGAACAGGATCTTACCTTTGGTCTCCTTCTTTAAATGCCTTACGATGTCCGAGAAGCAAAAGAAAAGTCTCCCCCTTGCGTCCATGAATCCCTTACCCTTACCTGAGCTAGAGAAACTCTGGCAACAGAACCCTCCCATGACCAGATCTATGTCTTTCCAAGGGATATCCCATGTTCTCCAGTTATTGACATCTCCTAACCGGATAATATCAGGGAAATGCTTCTGGCTCACCTTTATGCATGTATTGTCTATCTCCGAGGCGTAATAAGCATCTATAGGTATGCCGGCTCTTTGTAACGCTAGATACCCACATGATATTCCGTCAAATAATGATAATACTTTCATATTGTTTATTTATTCTCAGGCCTAAAAATATCCTTTGCGATCATATCAAGGGAGATTTTATGTATCTTAGGTAAGACCTTAACCAATTTTATACCAAAATTTTCGCCTCTCTTAACAAACGTCCATTTACCATATATGATTCCATGCATCATGTTCTGTATTACTTCCTTACTGTCTGTCAAGAATACTTGGTAATAGACACTTTTGGCATAATTAAAATCCTCCCCATGATCATTCGCCGGTCTTAATATCATTACAGCCGAAGAGCGTCCACGAACGAATCCGTGTATCTCAAGGCATTCATCAAACTCATAATTATCGCGTTCCTCATCATGAACATCCTTAACCCATTTACATGGTCTCCCGTCCTTAAACGGGATCTTTAACTGTTTCTTTGCCATAATTGTTTTAATTATTAAATAATTCATATCTACCCTTCATCACCTATATTGCTTCTTTCTTAGCGTCATGCATTGCTTTAAATCTGTTTCTTTATGACAATTTGGTTCCCGTATTGAGGTATAATGCATAAACCTTCATTCAATCCATTTATTTCCAGTTCCCCAAAATTATTTAGATTTATAATAAACTCATTACCAACCCAATCAAAAACTCGTATGCCATTTTTAACTTCTATTTCATCGTCACCGCAGCGATGATTAATAATATGCACTTTCATTACCTTCGTCCCTGTTGTCCTATATTTATAACTCTCAATTTATCATATTCCTCTGAAAGAATCCCATGATCAAACAATTTGTTAGCGTCTATCTTAAGACTTCTATAATTGTCAGTTATATTGATATCACTCCACAAGTTCAATTTTCCCTTATCATCCAATTGCATATGGATAAAACCTTTTGTCACCTTCTTTCCGGCTTTAAGAGCCTCTACGTCTTTATCGGTAATCTTTTTCATGCTTTCAACATTTTATCGATACAATTAAATTCATCTTTCATCCTGATCTTTATGCCCCCATATGATAATTCCTTATGAGCTGTGACAAAATAATCAACCGCATCTTCATCTAATAAACTATGCGGACACCTTTCCCATACAGGACTTTGATCTAGATGATCCCATGTAGCTACAAGTAACTTATTCTTGTCATTATCAATGGCTATTTTATATGTCCCTATAGTGGCCTTACGTTTAATGATCGCTCCATTTAACATCTGTTTCTTAGCCCAGCTCCATGAACCTCTCAGCCCAAATGTTCTTATAACCCAGTCATTTATCTTCTTCATTTCAAGTTATTTGTTAAAATAGTAATATAAATATAAATACATAAATTGGATAGGGCTATTCACCATACCCTTATCATTAGGCTCGTCATACTTGTCAAGCCAAAGACGAAGCGCTTCCCAATCGATATCCTTATGGTCACAGACCATGCAGGCTAGGTTAGCCCCGAACAGATCCCCTCCGCCACGTAAAGACTCGTTAAATCTCTTGGCTAGCCTTTTCTTGAATCCTTTATTGTACCAAATACCGGAGGTAGCGGCATAACAATAATAAGCGTTGTATTTCATTTTCACACCCATCTTCTCAAATAAAGGCGTATGCCATATCCGGTCAAGGAAGAATACTATTCCACGATAGATAAAGGTTCGGAGATTCTTCCTGTATTTCTTCCCCAAGAAGCTATCTACGCAAGATATAGTTCCGCCTGAATAGTACCAGTTATTGGCACCTCTCTTGACCTTATCCGTCATCTTGAACTTATTCTTTCTATCCTCTACCCTATCCCAAGGCTTTAATTTATCCTCATTAAATGTCGGGCAATAATGATAGTAATGATTGATCCATGACAGATATGGGTTGTATATCGTGTATCCATTATCGCTGACATATGAGTTCATATCATACCCAAGTTCCTTGGCTAGAATAGATCCCTCATCAGCTAATACCTTTAATATCGGATTTAAGTTCCATATCTGATCTTGGCTAACAAACATCGAATAGCATGGGTCTTCATCCTCTCCATACCATCCACCCATCCCGCTCACTATTTTATCCAAATCAAGTGAATAATCTTTCCCGGATGAAAAGTCATCTCTAAGAAAAAAACCTCTATATGGGATCATATCATGTATGCCGGGTTGGTCGTCAAATATGAACTTAGCGTTCTCGGTCAATCTAATCAATGTTTGCAAGACAGAGGATATATCTATGGGTGCATATTCACACCCATAGACCTTATTATTTATCCAAAGATATTGAAGAAGCTCGGCTATATTAATAGTCCCGTCCTCCACATATCCTGTCTTGTTATCGAAGTTTATTTTGGCTAGAGGTATATTACTCCCTTGTGGTTGGTCACTTTTTTCATTACAACAATGCACGAACCTGTCAAAGAATATATCTTTCCAACCAAAATATTTATCCCTTATCGTCATAAGCCTATTTCTTGTCGTATAACGACATGACGTTAATAAGATCAGCTTTTCTGGCCATCCCCTCAAGTTTATTAAAGCCATCCATGTTATCACCGCTGACGATGATAGTAGGATATACCTCTATACCGTACTTGGATATTTCCTCCTCCGTGGCTTTGTTCTCCGGAATCTGGTTTAACGTGACCTCACCCTCATACTCCTGTAATGTGTTGGCGATAATATATCGCATGTAATCGCTGTACTCAGCGTCTTTCTTCGTGAAAAAATCAATTCTTACCATTTTTAAATAGTTTTTAATCTGTTAATAATTAAATCAGCAGTAAATATAGCATTATCTACCTCATCTATACACATCTTCCTTCCATCGAAATCGTTAGATAATAAATCCTTAACAATCTGATATCTACGATGCTCCCAATTTATGTCTATATCAAAATTCAGATACCTTACATAATCATAATTCAATTCATCATAACTATAATTGAGATACTTAACTATCGGAAATGGAGTATCATCATAAATAGTGCGCTTGATTAAATCAACGTATTTACCGGTTTTTTTATTAATAGCTCTTAATCTCTCATCTACTACTCTTTCTCCTGACTCTTCCATTCTATTAACCCTTTGTTATGTTTGTTACTTGTGTAATCATATTCATCATTTCTCTTGTCCCCATATTTAAATGGATATATCTCATACGACAATATGGCATCATACACCCTTTTGTCTATCAATCCATTATTAAAATATTTTTCGGCCATTTCCTTCAGCCTTTTTTTCTTAAATTCCCTATAGGCATAAAATGCTTCTTTTTCATTTTCATACACACCTATATGTGTCTCTCCTTCCCCTTTTTCTATTCTACATCTTGACCTGTATTTACCATATTTCGTTTTAGTAACACCCAGTGGAAGAGTCTTATTGTTTGACCATTCAGATTTTATACATTCATTTATTTCCATGGGAACAAACACGCATGTTTGAGGTGAGTATTCTTTGTTCCCTTGGAATATTATATCTTTATCAAGATGAAATGTACTATCATGGCAATTCTCATCATAAAATTTTTTAAAATTGCTGAATATTTTCCATTCATCACATACATAGCAATCTTTATATGCATTGAATTTTTTAGATTTCATGTAACATCTCTTTATCATATGACACCATGTGTTATAACTCCTATCGTTTTTACTCCCGTATATGTCATTTACACCAACCCCGCATATTAATCTTCTGTTCATGTCATATCTACATTTAGGACACCCATGCCCGTTTAGATGATTATGAGGTGTTTGCATAAAATCTCCATGTATCTTACATGTTATAATTAACTTTCTGTCATGCCCATTATATATTGATTTGCTATAATCGTATCTGTTCCCATGTACTATGGATGCTTCCTCTATGAATTTAAATGTCTTATTTTTAGACATATCCTTACCTTTCCCATGTTTGTCATAATATAACATAGCTATTATATTCCATGCCGCACATGCAAGATGATAACAACCGGTTTCTTTGTCAAATTTCTCTCCTTTCATATATTCCATTATATGACGTTGACTCGCAGCAAAATACCTATTAAATCCATCAGGTATATCTTGCCATGAGTTATCGGCGTACTTCTTGGCTCCTTCCGTATATACCCTCACGATGTCCTCTATCTCAGCCAAAGGAAGGAGATCCCACCGGAGTTTGCCGTCGGCCCGGTCGTTCTTCCCGCTGCCGTCCTTCCCGACGAACGGTGCGTCTGTCGCTTCCCACTCATCGGTATTACATAGATCCTCGCCGATAGAGCTATAATCCGTAAGCTTATCGACCGTTTCCTTATCAATAAGCCTTAATTTAATAGCCCTGTTTAATGATACAACCATTTCCTCGTCAACCCAAGTATATTTATATGATGCTTTAAATAATGGGACTAATTTCATTAGACCTATACGATCAGCAGTTTCAAGCACCTCAAATACCTCACCGTCATAAACAACCTTTTCGTATTTGCTAAATTCTTCTTTCATAGGTAACTATATTTTTAGATCAATAAAACTCACTCAAATCTCTACATTCCGGTGTCTCGCCTGTCTTAGAGTAGAGTTCACCAGATGATAGATGTACACAAATCGAGGTCTTCCCGTCTCTCCACTCGCTTTGCTTCGTAATTCCACAAATAGCGCAGCGTTGAATCCCCGGATCCGCCTTTACCCACGAGTGTCGTACGTTTTTCTTTCTCGTCCTGTTGGTGTTGTCAAGTTTCCTCATATTAATCCTCCAAAGTCATTATAATCTTATCTTTCCCGATAATAACCTCATTCCCGCTCCTTACATCAAAGCATTTCCCTTCATCTGCCTCCTTGAAATAAAGAGCACCATTGTACTCGAACAAACCGAAGCCGTAATCGTCTAGCTTCATTTCGTTAAGTCTCTTGAATTTGTATATTTTCCCCATATTTTCTGTATTTTTTATATTTTGTATTACTAAACACATCAAAAAGATAGATAAGATCGTTGCTATTATCCCTCCATAAAATTTAGTCGAATCATTCTTTTCATTTCCTTCTACTATCAAATAGATAGAACACGCCATTATTATAAAGGTAGATCCTAATTCAATCATAACATTTTCCTTGTTTTCAAAAACTCCATCATATCCTCTGCGCTAAGCTGGAAGCCTGCCGCCGCCTTATGACCTCCTCCCCCGGGATAGGCTTTATGTGCCAGCGCCGAGACATCCACCTCCTCTTTGGTGGTATAGAATGAACATCTAAAGAATCTTCCGTTCCAGCAAAATGGCATCATCAGATCATGTCTCTTAGGGTTATACATAGATTCAAATGTAGTAGAGTTAAACTCCGTAGTATTCATACATATCGCCTTGTATCCAAATATATCTGCCTCGAATGAGAACATCTTCATTTCTCCTCTGTTTTTCTCGATGATATATTCTATTATGGCCTCGCCATTTCTTATCATATCAGAAACAAACTCGCCATTCGCCTTGTTTAGCACCTCCCTGACCATGTCAACGTCAAGCCCGCAATACCCTCTCATCCCATATTGGAATGAAAGAACGTCACTCCATTCGAAGCGATCATGATCCCATACATCATAAGCACTCAATAATTCTACCACATTAGGGGTTTCGATATCATCGAAAAGATATTCCCACGTAAGCTCACAGGCCGCCGTCCCTATACGCCTCTTGCCCTTTACCTCGTAATCCCTCATATCGTCTATGGCTGTCTTATGATGGTCTATCCATATGACATCTGTACCTTTATCCTTCCACTCATCGAAAAGGAATCTTGTTCTGTTTCCAAATGACACGTCAACTACAAACACCTTATCATATTTATTCACGTCAGGTATTTCCTTGCCGTAATTGTAAGGAAGAAGATCAATGTCTTCCCCTTTGAAATACTTTTTTACTATAGCCGCTGACATTACTCCGTCAAGATCAGCCTCATGATATATACATCCTGTCATAATCTATTGTTTTTAATTAAAAAATCTATGTATTCTTTTATATCCTTGTTTCTGTCATTATCCCAGTCAAATGTCTCGTTTATGAATTTGAAGTACGATACTGGGATCGAATGCAACATCCACCCACAATATTTCCCGAATGTCATTACCATAGAGCCAAGGGGATGATCCGGTCTCCCGGGTACAGGGGAGGCGGTAATGCCCTGCGTCAGCCCCCTCCTTCGGTCTTTCTTGGCGGCTTTGATATCCAGATCTGTTTTCGTTACTTTATCCCCCATCGGAATATTGGTAATTAGTTTATCGCCGATAAACATTCCCCATCCATACCCCTTGTAGTTCTCTATACTAAGTTTCCTTATATCACCGAACCTTGACGAGTTGTTACAACAATCAACGACCAATGCGCTATCCTTACCGTCCTTTATCCTAACCGCCCTGCCAAGCCACTGATAAAACGATGAGAATGAGAATGTCGGTCTTCCTACTATCACGCAGTCCAGTCCTGGGTGATCGAATCCGGTTCCGAGGGCGGAATAGTTGAACACCACCTGCGTCCCACCTGACTTGAACCCCTCGACTATAGCCTCCCGCTGTTTCTTTGGCGTGCCTCCGTGAACCACTTCCGCCATGCCAGCGCATATCTTTGCGTTCATCCATTCGGCGGCGGTATTGCAGCTCTCAACAGAATCCATAAACACCAGTATAGATCTGCATACGTCTTTTAATACCATCAACCGACGTAAAATAAGGTTGTTTAAGCCATTTTTTCTCACCGCCTCACTAATAGACTCGGCCGTATATTCGGAGCCGTTAGAATTAAGTTTAAGGGCATCTCCATTGAAATCCCATGTCTCATATTTAAGAGGTGTCCAAAATCCTTGCCTTATCATCTCCTCTACCTGTATCACGTGAATCAGGTTCTTGAAATATACCGGTCTCATACGAGTGATGAAATTAAGCTGGGAATATGACACCTGCCCTATCGACATCGTTTTAAGCCTGCATGGTGTAGCGGTAAACCCTATCACCTTTTTCGGTTTCAGTTCATTCATGAATGTCATGAACTCACTGCCGTCCTCCGGGCTATACCCGGCATGAGCCTCATCTATCAACACGTTCCTGATCCCCATCTCCTTAAGCTGACCAACAACCTTCTTGATAGACCCTAACGTGGCGTATATCATGTTAGACAGCTCTTTCTTTCCACAGGAAGCGGAGTAGATGGTAGCCGGTATGCCATACGACGTTATCTTGTCGTGGTTCTGTTGCAGCAATTCTTTTGATGGTTGTAAAATCAGCGTCTTATCTCCCATCAATCTAGCCGCCTCTGCTATCAGCAGTGACTTACCGCAACCTACAGGACCTACGATCAATGCCGGATCATGTCTATCAGAATTTATGTAATCGGAGGTACTTTTAACACACTCCTCTTGATATGGTCTTAATTTGTAAATCATTTGGATTTGTAGTTATCAAAAACGTCTTTTACGTACTCTAGTCTTATAGGGCATTCCCGACCATCATCCATCTTCACCATCAAAGTCTCTTTGGTCTTGCTTATGGCTATCACCTCTCCTACTCCTATCTGGGTATGGACTATATCGCCTAGCTTTATATTACATTTGATCATGGTCAAGCTTTTTATTAAATTCCTCTATCTTGCTCCTATCTGTCTCATTCACCATCTCAGCCTCTTCCTTGAACATGTCGTACCCTTCCCTGATATTATCCCCAACCATATTCTCTATCATCTCCCTCATCTCATCGCTCCTTACAGCAAAGGATATTTGAAATGATTTACTTGTGCCTTTCATTAGATAATCAATTTCCTTCTTGCATTCTGTCATCAATCTATCCAGATTATCGAACTTAACGAACTTAGAGTTGCCATTGGCTTTCCTTACCCCATCCTTAAAATCCTCCAATATCCCGTTAAATACATCCGCCATACACATCATGGAATGTAGCCATACCAACATCTTGAACTTATACTCATCGCCAGAGCCGTTCATTAGCTCAATAAGCGACTCGCTTCTTGTTAGCATGATCCTGGACTCCTTGTCAATAATATCCTTTATCTGTTTCCGGTATTTTATGGCTCCCACGAAATCCATTTTAGAATAACATTCATTCGATTTCTCTACCAGCTTCCTGATATCCTTTCTCGACATTAATAAATTTAATACATTTTTCTCTTCCATGATCTGATCTTTTTGTATTGCAAATATAATTAAAGCCTAGATGTTTACCTAGGCTTTTTAATGAAGTTAATCTTTTTTATTCTTTCTTTTAGACTCGTCCCAATCCGATGAGTACCTGCATGTTCCTTGTTTGTGGATCGAGAAATCACACCAAAAACACAAGGGTTTGGGGCGGGGTTCAAGGCAGGCCGGCTGACGTCCCATGAGGTAGCGTATCTCGTATTTATACCCTTGCTTGACATCGTCCCAAACGTGAGCTTGATAGCTATCTATTTTATTTGTCTCGAAATCATACATGTCAAGGAGAATATCGTTAAGTTCCTTGACCGATCTCTCTACTTTCTCCTTATCTACCTTCACGTTCTGATTGTCCAGCATGCGGGTAAAGAAATAGCTGCACATATCCGGCAATACCTTATATTTTCTGAGTATGTAAAAGGCGTATATCGGATGTTGGAGATTATGAAGCAGCTTATCTTCATCGAATAACTTTCTCCCGGACTTCCAGTCTATCGTATACATAGCTGTTCTGTCTTTTGTCTTATACTCACCTCTCCAGTCTACTGATCCTATGATATGTACCTTATCGTATGTCACACCATCCAATGTAAGGGGCTTGGGTAGCTTATAAGGCAGGACGAAGTCCTCCTCTACGCCGGCCGGTCTCGACCCCCGGACCACCTTCTCCATTGGCGTAAGATCAGACCATGCCTTCTTATAATTGCCAGCAGCATCCTTCTCAAACAACCCCACAATCCATCTTATTAGTCTAGCCGCATGTTGCATGGACTCGATTTGGGATTTTACGCTATCGAAAGGAATCTGCTCTATATCGGCGTAGTAGTTGAATGCCTTACTCATATCCTCATAAGAAGGTCTACATCCGTTCTTGAAGAAGTACTCCATTGTCTGGTGGATAACCGTACCATATGACGTAGCCTCGTGCTTCTCCGTGGATCTGTGACCCTCCACGTAAGTCTTATACCACTTATACGGACATTGGACAAACGTGTCTATCTGTGAGTAGGATGCGGCAAGCACCTTCTCGCCGCCTATGGTCTTACATAGCAAGTTATTCTCCGGAACGATCATAAAGCCTCTCCGTATTTATGTCACGCTCATATAAATCCATCGAAATATTCTGTAGGTTATGCAAATACCTTATCTGGATAAGCTCGCTCAGGTCATCCTCCATATCCCTAAGTCCGAGATAATACTCGTCGCCAAAAACCTCCATGGTCATCCCGTGTCCACGATATACGTCCCTATTCTTGTCACTCTTGAAACCGATAGCGTCAAGAAGGTTATCGTCTATCTCAATAGGCATGACATCATCTTCCCCTGAATACCATTTCATTATCCCATCATCAACCTCACGTTCAAGGATTAATGATCCACTTTCATTACGCATACCGGTAACGCACCCTACTCTCCATATATCGCCAGCTTTGTCTTTTACAAGATTGCCCGGCCTTAACTCCTTAACTGAAATCATATTCTTCCTCCTCATGATCGTCATCACAATCATCGACAAGAGGGGTTTCTAACCCCTCTTCCCAATCGTCATATCCAAAGTCCATTATTTGTCCTTAAAATAAACATACAACATATCAGTTAAACTTCCTACCGTTATTTCATCGCAAGGGGTATTGCGAAACACCTCGTCTGGTATGTATTCACCTGTCATCTTTTCTATATCCATTATCACTTCAACAAGATCCAATGAATCCATAGCCATATCGGACGATAGGTTACTATCTTCCTTTATGTCTTCAATATCATCAAACTCAGATGTTTTCGCAAATATTGCGTCTATTACTACTCCTAATACTTGATTTCTTTTCATAACTCTTAAATCGACATTTTTAATCTTCTACCTAATTCTTTTTTTATATTTGATATTCTTTCGATGTCCATCTTAACATCTCCAGTAATAGTATATTCCTTATCCATCCTCTTGGGGGGGTCCGGAAGCCGGCTTACGGCGAACAACCATGCCAGCTCCTTATTCTTATTCTCCCTAAGATACAGATCGGATGTCATGCCATACATCTTTATGATCGTATCGAATAACGTTGATTCCGATAAGCTCATATGTACGCTATAGACATTTGACGGTTTCCATATCAAGTTATCCAACCTCATCGTATATTCACGTTTAAGGTCTATATGGGATATTACAGCCCTTACTATAGGTTCTTCCTTGAAGTTGGTGTTAGCCACAAACCAGATAAGCCTTTTCTCCACCTCCTTGATAGCTCCTGTATCCTTACCCATATCGTTATATACCCCAACGATACGGTCCCGGATCCCCTCGACCTCCGGTGTCAGACCGGGTGTCTCTATCAGCATCAGCAGCGATCCTCCCCTTGGCGTTATCTTCCACTTCCCATTCTTCTGAAGCTCGATATAACCAGATGCTTTATAACTATCTATTTTCTCCTTTGGAATGACGCTAGCCATCTCCTCTTTCTGCCGGATCATCAAAAGATACCCGACATCAGACATCGTTAATCCTGATGTCATCATCTGTTCAAAATTAATATACATAGGTTATTATATACTACTTTACACCAGATATGTTGTAAAACATACGTATGTTATTTAATTTCACATTCTTCTTTTCTAATTTTGTCTCACTCAATCGAATCATATAGTCCCCTGTTTCGGACAAGACGATTGAGCAAAAGAGGTCTTTGATATAAGGTTTTACCCTAAAACATTCGTTGGGTAAGTAAAATCAAAAACGTTTAGTTCAGTAAAAGAATCCGGCGATCTCACTCTTGTGCAACCGGTAGAGGGTATTGGTGATACCCAGTATAATGTTTCGTACAAATGTATATCATTTCTCATCTTTTTTTGTGTAAAATGGTATATAATCACCTATACATAAGCTAATGAGTTAAAATATTGACCTTATCTTTCTGGCTACCCTCTCGACTATATCGGGATGATCATTTCCGTTATATATATCTATTAGCGTATCTATTATATGTAACCTTATGTTTTTCTTTGATGAATGAAACCAAAAATCTCCATTTTTTCTGTTTACAGGTTTGAACATCTTCAGTTCTGGTATAAGATAACACGCCACACATGATCTTTCAGCAAGTGATAATTCAACCGCTGTCCTTTCTATTGCTATGCATATAAACGCATAATTATCATTCTTTATTAGATTGTAAGCTCTTCTCAACACCCTAAGGGCGTCTGCTTTCGATAATCTCTTTCCCTTTTTCATATTGTTTTACTGTATAAGATTCATTAGCCATACCAACCCTACCAACTGATATAGATTGATTTATAGATTGGTTAAGATGCCCTACAACCGACATCTTAGCCCTAACCGTATTGGCGCATCTTAGAAGGATTCGATAATCCTCTAACGCCCTCTCGTATCTTACGTCCACCCTAGCCCTTTTATCGGCGTCAGTCATGCTCTTGCATGTCCCGTCCTCCCTCAAACTTATAGCTATCTTATCCCGTATGATCCTGATATCATCCTCGGCTATCACCAGCTCGGCGTCAAGAACGCCCTTGTAAGAGCTAAGAAGATCCTCTACCGCCACTACCTCCCGCTTCAAGTTCTCCAATTCCAATACCATTGAGTTATCGTTCATTCTTTTATACTCCTGTACTTTATTGGATACCTCATCACAGATGCTCATGATCTCCTTCTCCCTGTCCCGGTTTATGATATACCTGATACTGTATTCGGCCATTTCCTTTAATGAGGATATGATCTCTCGTATGCCCATCTTGTTTTCGGTGGAGAAATTGGCTTTTAATAACATCTCCATCCCTTTTATGATGACAAGCAAAAAATTTTTTCTCAATCTCATGCTTAATAAGGTGTTTCGTCATGTACTACATTGAAATCATCACTGGGCGGTATATATTGTTGCTCCAACGGGATACTGGGAGGCGGGGGCGGTAGCGTCACCACAGTCGTGTCCGGCTTGCCGCTACCCACTGGGGCGTCCGAGCCTCCCGGTCTTTCTTGGCGCACCACCCCTCCATCAGGATAATATCGCTCATATCCTTTCATGATATCTACATGTATCGCATCAATCTCCTCTAATGACCGTTGACGGACCTTTACGATATGATGGAACAATAATCCATCCACACGGAAGGATCGTCTTGACTCGCTCTTGAAACGTTCCAGATTAGGATACCATCCTTGCGGAAATTGCATGTATGAGGAGTACCCGTATCTTTTCGGTATATTTAACGCTACCATAGCCGTACATAACTGTCCCAATGTATCTGATTGATAAAAATCAGATTGCTTTGGCATATGATCCTTTGGATCCCGCCGTCCTTCGATATCACGATTGAGTTGGGATATTATAAGAAAGAAAATATTAGGAAAAGTTCTTTTAGCGATATTACACATGGTTATCAACGAGTCGATATTTCTTTTGGCGTCTCCTGAACCTTGTACTAGAGCCGTATGATCTATAGACACGAATACCATTTTCTTATCCTTGTTTATTGGCATATACTCATTCCATAGAAAGTTTTGAAGCTCATCTACGGTTGATGGTTTAGGGATGTATGCTAGAGTTCTCTTCCTTGAGGCATCTCTGCATTTCTTTTACCTCATCTTCTGACATCTCGTTAAGGAGTATATCTTGTATGTCTTTCCCCATTTTTTTTGATAGTGAACGTAACATCAAATCTTCTGGGTTCATCTCAAACTCACATCTTAACCATACATAATCATCTGCCTGTGGATTGATATTGACATTCATCACATTGCTCATGATTTTTTGCGCCAGATAAGATTTGCCAACTCCGGGCCTAGCGCCTATAGCCACCGCATGTTGTGGGTAGAACCCGCCCAGTAACGCCTTGTCAAGATAAGCGTATCCAGTACGAGCCGGGAGAAGCTCTCCCGACTGATACTTTCTTATCCTCTCATAGGCATCCATGATAATCTCCTTGGATGACCTCCATATCCTATCCTCACTCATCCTCTTGCGTTTCTATCGCCAGCCGTATCGGATTTAGATCCTCTGTTAGCTGATCTTGATTTATATTTTAACCCCTTAGCCGTATGGCATAGATCCTTCCCCTTCCGATAAGCCTTACCCTTTAGCTTATCGGTCTTGTAGTTCTTGCGACCCAACTCCCGTCTCTTGGCTTTCTGCTCAGGTCTGGCGTTGATCTTCTTATCCGTCTCAGCCTTCTTCTTTCTGGCTTCCGGATGTGTTCTGTAATATTCAGTCGATCTCCCCATCCTCGTCCTCCTCATCATAATTATAATCCTCTACGATAATATCCTCTCCATCTAAATATGAGGCTTTATCTCCGAGTCTGCTTCTCATGCTCTCGTAAGGATCATCCCCATCTTTTATTTCCCACACACATAAGTGCGGACCTATTATATCAATAAGCATGTTGGCCTTATCCTCGCTTATGCCTTTTTCTATCATCTTATCTCTGCATTTGTAAAAACCACATGTCTTGTTAAACACTGATCCTCCTACATAAAACCCTGTCTGTTTGTGAATGAAAATTACTTTCATGCTCTGTCAATTTTTATTAATAATTATTTTTTGTAATCACCGTAACTCATGTCAGCGTCACACACCACCAAGTCAGTTACCTTATCCACTACATGGAATAGATGCTCCGGACATCCGTGGCATGCGCTACCGCCTATCGCTATCGCCTTATGCCTAGGGCAGTTATTCCCCCTCCCTCCATCATATATCTGTATCCGATTATCACTATATGTCTTGATATGTCTCATGATTTTAAGTAATGATGGCAAAGACATCTTGTAAGGGGATATATGCTCCTCCGGTATCATAAGCTCACCGGATAGTTCTTTGTAAAGATAATGTCTATCATGTCCTGTTTTTATTAAGAATACGTTGATCTCGGTCATTACCATATCCATAGACCTAAGGAGATCCGGCTTGGCTAACCTACCTACAGGTTTACCCGTAGAATCGGATCTCATCCAAGCCCCACACTTCTCGCACCCAACTTGCTTTCCCTCCACCGTATTTATCATAGTGGATGGGGCCTTGCAATACGGGCATACGGATCCGTTTAACATAGCTTTCTGGGCTAAAGATAGCTCTCTCATGCCTTTTCTTGTATTTTGACATTAAATAGATCACAGAATCTATTAAAATTCCTGTCCTCTATTCTCATATCCTCCTCATACCTGTCAACTGATTTGATGAAATCATTATAACAGTCCTCGCACATCCATTGATTGATTACTGCTACATAATAGCCCACGGATGTAGGTCTGTTACACATATCGCAAATACCTAAGCACCCATATCTGGTGAGCTTATCCATCATCTCCTGTCTTGTTATTTCAAGCACCTTGAATTTCTTGTAATTGTCAACTACCTTTGCCATTGTAAATTTGTTTAATAATAAAATAATCCGCTATATCCATTCCCTCATTTATATTGGGTTTTGATTCTAGAAAATTACTTATCTCTATATTCATCCCCCTCATATCCTTGTCTACCTTCTTTCTCCATTCGTTGAAAGCGTCGCCCTTATCCGGGTACAGGACTATCCGCCTCCTACCCAATGTCTCTACCATCTCCCTCTTCAACATATGGATACCGCCACAGGCCATGAACAACCTACTAGGGTACACGATGTTGCAGATAACAGCCGTCTTCTCTGACTCTACTATATACACCGGAGCGTCATTGGGATAGAAGTTGATAAGAAACTCCCCGAACAGGCATTGCCTAAGCAGGTAATCCTGACCGTCCAGTATATGCACCCAACATACATGATCCATGGGAACCTTTACCCTCTTCCCGTCAGGCCCGTAGTCCATTATCTTCCCGGTCCGCACTACCCAATTCTTATCCAGTTGCCAGAACACACAGCACTTACCCCAGTCCCCGAATCTCATCATCCCCACCTTATACAAGCTAAATGCCCTATTGGTATGATACGATCCGAAGATATTGGATAGATAATCCTGAAGATCGGATGTCTCGAAAGGATTAAGCGTCTCAAACATCTTGCTTACCGGAATGCAGTTGGCTATATCCGGATCCATAGGAGGTCTGTACCTCCTTAATACTTTGTTTGAATCGGTAAAAAGATCATTGTTCCCAAGTTCGCTCCCTGTTGGATATTTAAAGTAACCACATTTATTTTTATGATCACACACCCCAAACTGCTCTCCAACGATCTGACCGGTGGTTACGTCCACGTACGGCGTAAAACACTTATCCTTGCCGCATTGCGGGCACGTCAGCTTCCTCCTTGGTTTGCTATGATCCAGCTCATACCGATGAACGCTCTTATTGAACTCCCTAAATTCCATCACCCTCTCCTCTCATTCATGACTCTATATATATAGTCCCTCAGCGGCTCTTTCCTTACCAACTTATTAACATCAAACTCGCCTTCTATATCTAAGGATCCGATTCTTGATGTAACCGTATAATTAGTTTTCTCGAACTTATACTTTCCTTGAAGATATACTACGGTAGCCATATTCAATATAGGGTTGTCAGTCTGTCTCTTCAACTTATATTGGCTGGTCTTTGCGGTAGGATCACCCGGAGCGAAGTTATATATCTCCTCTATCTCCAATATCTTTCCATAGTTCTCTAATATCATTCTTCTATATAACTCAAGCTGGAAAGCATACTCATCATAAAAATTGCCTTTCCTGTTTGATTTGAAGTCCAATATAGCAAATATCCTCCTGCATCTCTTTATCTTCTTTTTCTCTGTCTTAGGTTGGCCTTTCTTGGTTCCAGTCTTATAGAACTCTCCTGTCTCGACCTCTATCTCCACCATCTCCGGCTCGCTATCCATCTCCACCACAGCATCCACAGAGGAAGCCACTTTCAATCTCCTTGACCTCAACATCTTCTCAATCAACACAGGTTTTACATGTCTTTCTTTACAGAATATAGCGAATGATATTAGGTCTTCTATCAACTCATCCATATTATCCACTAATATCCGCTCCATCCTATACTTGTCTATTCTCAACTTAGCTTCCTTGACAGCTTTTCTTATCCATGTTGGAATCAGTTTTATCTTAACTCCAGTCAGATACAATCCAAATAAGTAATGCATGATCGTACCCAAGTCAGCCCGGTAGTTGGCGTACTCGTCTGGATCCTTACCCTTGAGCCTCATCTCATTCTTCCACTTCTCCAAAGCGCCGGACGTATCACAATACCCATTGGCGATATTGTTAGTGGCTCCATCGTATATGATAGGATACCCATCAACATCCATCTCATAATACACACGTTTGCCAGCGACAGTCATTCTATATAACACTGGTGTCGGGATATCCTTTATCCATTCAGCAGCATAATACTGTTGCTCTGTCTCCAGATCATACTCAACCTCCATCTCCTCCTTAGGCTCGTTTTTAGGCTCTTCAACAGGCTTTTTCTCCTCGACCATATCTTTCTTTGGGATCGTTGACAAAACGTCTAATATGCCAAAGAAAGCGGTAAATTTAGGATCTGTATGATATGATCTTAATATTGGTAACGATGATCGCCAATAATATGATGACGCATTCTCGTCCATTGTCTTATTATGAACAAACTCTATTACAATACCATCATCCGTGATAACCACATGATGTTTTTTGGATAAACGGACTCTCATATCATCAAACGATTCTTGATCGCTTATGACTTCCATATCCGTGCCTTTCTTATATATCGTATCACTTATAGCTTCGTATCCAAGAGCTAGAAGTAATTTTTGTTTTCTTCTATCCATGATAATAATCTGGTTTTTAATTTACCATCCTCCTCGACTCTAGGTGCGAGATCCCTCATCCTTCTGGCTGCCAACAGCCATACGTTGCCAAACTCGTCCAAGAGCCGGCTGAAATCCATCGTATCTAATAGATAATCGAATCTTGTATGCTCATCAGCCGTCAAGTAGATAATGTTATCATTATCCTCAGCAACTGATTTATATTTCCGTTTAGGGTATAAGTGGCATATGTTGCTTACCCCCGGGCATGGTATGTATGCGCCGGTAGCAGATCTCCTTGTCATACTCAATCTAGCCACATGGGCGCCAAAGAAAACGGCTAGGCTCTTCCCCTTTGGCTTGGCCTTCACCCGTATCGCCGCCCTTTCCTTTGGCGGTAGCTCCTTGGCTCTGCACGCGGGACACAACCCCTTACTCCTTATGGTTACCATCCTCCCACATCTCTCACACGGTAACATCCTACCTCTCATGCCTTTTTCTTTTTATAACTTTTGTTGAACTCCATAAGGCTCATAGCCCTATACCTCTTAAGCCTATTAATCTTACCCTCAGTCCAATCTTGATCCTTGAAGTTGATGATCGTATCGAATATCTGAGCTAGTTCCCGGATATTAAAACTCCTGTTTTGTATCTTCTTATAGAACCCCGATCTGCTATATCCTAATTTAGAAGCTAGATAAGTTTTGTTAGACAATGTGAGGATACGATAAATCGTACCCTCCATCTTGCTTATCTCCATCAACTTCTCGGCGACGGATGATGTGGTCTCATAGCTAGCTTTATTGCTTACTATTCTCATGTTTCTCCGGATTCCTGATCTTACCATCAAACTCATAGAAGTCCATCAGTTTCTTCTCTTCCTTGATACAAGTGACAACGAAGTCTGATATGGTTCCTTTCATGCCTTCCTCGAAATTCTTTTTGGCATGATCAAGGTCATTGGCCCGAACGATGTAGTTAAACGCCTTGCGTTTCTCATTGCCCGATTTCTCGTCTATCGTAATATAATCAGCCGTGACCTTATAGAACCGGTCTCCATCCATGGCAAACAATTCCGCTATCCTGAATCGTTTGATATCAACGCTAAACTCACCGGAGATGAATGGTCTCATTTCCTCTATGATTCTAGCCTCACATTCGGTATAAGAAAGGGCATCTACTAAATACTCTTCCTTTACCTTCTTCTTCATGCCGTTCTCGGCATCGGTCTCGTAAGAAACCGTACATTTAAACCAATTGTGCATTTTAATCTATATTATTGTTAAACAAAGGATAATCTTTTATTCCTTCACGAATATATCTTTCCGTATCATCATCCACGCCATAAGCTTTCTTAAAAAACGTCATAGCCGTATTCGTATCATGATCCATCAACGGAAGATATTCCTTCATAAAAAGAGTTCTAAGATGATTCATGTGATCAATTTTGCGCCTTACATCAATTACTTTTGACCATATCTCGGCACGGATTTCATCCATCTTTTTTGTATTCTCATTGTATTTATCCACCTGATCTTTATATTCCTTCTCGATCTCATTGTTCTTGTCCTTGATAGACTTGTAGGTCTCCTCATCTTTCGTGTCAAACATCGGAATATGTTTGATATCGATTATATCTAACTTACCGTATAGTTTCTCATTGGATACAACGAAATCATATCTAGTCTTATATAGATCAAATTCACTTAAAAACTTAGCTATCTTAATAGCATCATTCTGATCAAGAACGGCTATATTCAACCCTTCTAAATAGTAGAAGAAATGTGATGGAGAAATAGGCTTATAGTCATATGTCTTCATAATTGGAGGCTCATCTATGAATCTAACACCTTCCTCGGCGCATTTTATTACGATCAATTTCTCTACCTGTTCGTCAGTAAGATCATATATCTCCTGATCGGTCATCTCATTAATTGTCTTCATCGTCATCCTTCTCCATCATTATAGCCTTTACCGCCTTTTGTTTATAAACCTCACTCATAAGGCAGGTAAAATCCATATCATCCATACCAGCCATAACATTGGCTTCTACTTCCAAATTCATCTCAATGTTCATTACCGAGACTTCATAGTTACTATCATCTTCTTTATAGAAAATGACTTTGCCACCATACTCGAAACCATCATCTTCGGTCTTAACCATATCGATGATCTTCTCCAATTTCTTTACAAACTCACTCTTTTTCATATATGCAATTTTTATATGTCTACAAAAGTAGACATTTTGTTTTTGAATTAAATTAAATAAACATTATTAATAGTTAATACTATCCTTTCTCCTATCATTCATATTTATTCTTTTAAGTAATTATATACAACCTTACACTACAAACATACTGAATTATTTTTATATATAAATAATAATCCATATATTTGTGCCATGAGGCTAGTTGAACAACATATAATCAAGCAAAGCTCAATATATTACAATGAGATTCAAGATCTGTTGCATAAGTGCAAAAACTTATACAACAAAGGATTGTATGTTGTTAGACAACATTACTTTCAATATAAGAATGATAATACCGTTAAGTATAAATACCTCAACTACTACTCTCTTGAAAAGAAGTTAAGAACAGAAGATGACGTTGACTATCGTGCTTTACCGTCACCGGTAGCCCAACAGGTATTGATAATGGTCGACCAGAATTTCAAGTCCTTCTTCAATCTTCTTAATAAGAAAGGTAGAGGTGAATATTCTGAGAAAGTAAGAATACCTAAGTATCTTGATAAAGATGGGATGTTTATGGCTGTTTTCCCAACAACAGCCTTTTCTCAAAAATGGATAAAGCAAGGTATTATTAAGTTGCCAAAGCAATTCTCTTTCACCACGAGAACTAACAAGCAAAATATCCAACAACTCAGGTTCGTCCCTAAGAATGGATATATTATACTTGAAATCGTATATAACAAGAAAGAGAAAGATCTTATATATGATAACGGTAATTACCTTGGTATTGATCTTGGACTTAACAATTTAGCATCTTGTGTATCAAATACCGGTTCCTGCTTTATCATCAACGGTAAGCCTCTAAAATCTATCAACCAGTATTATAATAAAAGATTAGCATATTTAAAATCTAAATTAAAAGACAATAAACAAGTCTCAAAGCAAATAAGGTCGTTAACCAACAAAAGGAATAACAAGATCAAGGATTATCTGCATAAAGCCAGTAGGGTATTGATTAATCATGTAGTCTCCAATGGCATTAATACGATCATAATCGGTCATAATAGATGTTGGAAACAAGAGATCAATATCGGAAAGCGGAATAATCAGAACTTTGTTTCTATTCCTTTTAATATGTTTATCTCAATGATATCATATAAGGCTACACTTGAGGGAATCAATGTTAAGATCGTTGAGGAATCCTATACCTCAAAATGTAGTTTCTTGGATAACGAGCAGATTCGTAAGCATGAGGAATATGTCGGAAGACGTATCAAACGAGGATTATTCAAGACATCTTCCGGCAATATTATTAACGCCGATATCAACGCTGCATTTAACATCATTAGAAAATCGGCAAAAGAAGCCTTCGATGTAAGTATCTTGCCAGAAGGTAGAGGGTTTTGGTGGAACCCGATACGGATTTCCGTATAGATATATATCATTTTACGATTTTAGTGTAAAATGGTATATAATCACCTACCCTAACATCTGCTCCATCTTCTTTAACCCAATTAACCGTATCGCAATGCCAGCAATACCCTGTCTCAGAATCCTTTTTATGAGAATGGGAACCACATGTAGCGCACCAATAATTATCATCTATATTGTATGTGTAACTTTTATCCTCATGCATCTTATCTATTCTAGCTACCCTATCTTCCAATAGATCCTTTAGATAATGGCATTCATAAGGCCTATCTTCTTCCCTTAATATATAAACATCTATGTCCATCATATTCCCCATCCTGTCCGTGCACATCAGCTCGGCGGCATGACGTACATTCCCTTCCGGCATCCCCGGGACTATCTCCCGGATCACCGCCTCCATCTTCTCTTGGTATTCGGTGTCTACCTTAACCACCAAATCCTCTAATTTATCTATTAAACTCATGATCTTTTTACTTCTTTGTATATAACATCCGTACTGTCTTCCTAAAACTATATATCCATCCTCTATATTGCTATGATATACAACATCATTGGTGTCATTATCCAATATATCATAGGTAATTATATTACCATTTCCCATTCTCTGGTGTAAACAGGATCTCTCCTGTATTCACCCAATGATTCCAGTTATTTTTAAGCTCATCAATGTCGTACTCCTTAGCCGAACGACCATTGTCAGACCTATTTATAACTGACATAATGCTTTCTGCCTGCGCGCTCCAATGACAATAACAGTCCGTCCCGCATCCGCACGCCGTGGATCTCCCGTTATCGAACTCCCGGACCAGAGGCCGGAGGCCGCATCGTGGACACGGCAACCATTCCATTGGATTCTCCGGTTCCTCATAAGCGTCAACACACTTATATTCTTTTGTTATCATAGTTAATCCTATGGAATTGATCTGATCTTTTGATCTCTCATCTCATTCTTATCCTTGAACATCATTATCCTATTTACAATCCCCTCCGATTCCATGTATGTCGAGAATCCATGTATCCTTAGATATTGAATAGCTGATAATGATTTCTCCAATATCTCCCTATATTCCATATCTGTTTTAACTGCTTTCTCCATGATCTTTTCCCTCCATTTCTTCTAATATAATTACCTATTTAATTTAGGTAATGTAATTATATATCTATTTAATTTCAGTGATTTCCCATCTAATCTAATTTAAGTTTAAATCACTTAATGTTAATACCTTTTTATCCAATAGATCAATAAGTAGCATCGCTCTCGACTCTACCTCTGTATCTCCAAATCCACTATACACTTCTGTTTGTGAATCGTAAACATCGTATCGAACATAGGCAGTTTCGTAATATTCGCTATCCTTATTCGGGAAATATTGTGTCAACTGCAACCAGTCATCCCATATTTTTGATTTACTGACATTTATCATACTTGGTAGTATCTCTCCAAGTTCATGACTCATATAAGCCGGTATGAGGTCGCCTTCTTTTCTATATGAATACCTCATTGTATTTTGCACAACTGAATCTATCTGGGTTTCCCCTCCTTTCATCTCTTTCACAAAATAAAATTCCGACTCCGAATTTACGCCCAACTCATGCAACTTTAGCGCAAGCTCATAAGGACATATAAAATTTTGATATTTCATGTTATTCTATATTTTCGTTTCTGTAATCTCCTGCATAGTCCAACCATACCCTGTAATCATTTCTGTACTTGGTCGCCTTTATTTTCATATTCCGGGATATATTCTTATTCACATTTTCGCCAAGCACCTTCCTTAGCTCCATTTGTAAGACCGCCCCGATAAGAGGATAGACGTCCAAATAATTGCCTTCACACTTTTCGAAATCTATTACCTTGTTCCCTATTGCCCGTTCTAATGCCTTGTCCATTGCCTTCACGATGGATTCTTGCACATCTTTATATCGATTGATAAAATCCTGTTCTTTATTTTCCATTTTAATACATTTTTATTCTATAAAAGATCCTCATTGCCCCCATAAGGGATACAATAAGTCCAAACCGTCCCATGTACACATTCATATCCATGAGAATTTACACCCGTTATTTCTCTAGCAAATAAACTAATATTCCATGCATCATCTTGGCTATTTCTTGCCAATACTTTGTCAAATGGTTTTAACTTATACTCTGGCTCTATCTCAATACCAAAGAATTGTTTCAAACACATTTTGGCTTTAGGTTCTTCACTTGCCTTAAGATCGTTAATAAAATCTCGCTTTTCGTCCTCAGTGGCATATCTATATCTCTCAATATTATTTTGATTGGCAGCTCCATTGTCGAAATATAAGCGTCATTATACGAATAAAAACCTTCTGTTCCCCAATCCACACCAACTGGACAACCATCTGCATGTTTTACAAAGTCATCAATTTCTTGCGCTTCCTTGTTAGATATTCCAGTGTAGTCACCATTAATCAAAGCCCCAATCCAATAAATCGGAAGCCTATATCTTATTATCTCTATATTCATAATCTCATCAATTTACAATGTGAATTTTCAAATACGGGAACCATTCCATGCGCCCTGAAATACTCGGTCGCTATTTTAAAAGCGTACAAGGCAGGTCTTTCATGGATATTTCGTGTTGTCTTATAAAGAGATATTGGCTGGCAAACATAGAATTTCTCATTACCAAGACACCCAAAAACCCCATCCAAATAACTTTCATCACAATTAGTGCCTCCCAGTATCAACAAATCACATCCTGTCTTTCGTGTTCCGAGAATAAATGTCTTGCTCTTGTTTTCCGGAAGCATGAATATTTCCTTATCAATCTTAAACCAGTCAATCTGGCAACTCTCTACATCACGGCGAACAATCTCGTCAATCTCACGGGCATATTCTTCTTGTGTTTTCATAAGATATGTTTTAAATAGTTCTTAATTTCTCTTCAATAAACGTATCTATCATCTTATAGTAACTTCCATCAAAAACGTAGTTGTTATATCTTTTTGTAAACTCTTTGGCCCAGTCTTGAATGATGTCGAATGCTTCTTCTCTGCTATAACATTTCAACTCCGTTAATCTCTCCACAGCTTCCGCTGACATCTCTTGAAGATTCCGGATGTAAGTTGGATTAACGCTATATGGAGGTTCTTCTTCATCCAGCATAACAATTCTTGGTTTGTTTGCCGACCGGCATTGCTCAGCGGTTTGGGTAAATCTCTGGAAATATTCGGCATCATACTTATTCCCATGATAATCAATGAAAGCAATCTTATCTCTATATATCTCACAGGCATTTAAAGATTCTCGTGTCGATCTTTTTATTGGTCTTGATCCATCCCATAACCAGCCATAAAACTGTATACCATCCCAGATAAGACATGATAGATATCTTAGAGAAAAAGACTTTATATCTAATATCTTATGTTGTATAGGATTAACTTCCCGCTTAGCATCTTCAAGAGTTTTGTATATAGACGTACTTGTCTTAATTTTACCCTCTCCCAATTTGCTTCCAAACCAAAAAATATATTCGACATACATATTTCTCCCACAAATACCTGGATCTTTTACTATCATGCCACAATATTTCGCTTCACGGATTACCCCGTCCCTATGCATGAATACCCTTATTCCAAAGGGTATATCATAAATCAATACATTACACATATCTTAATCAATTTACATGTTCATATATATCCCCATTCTCATAATAAAGTCGATCTTCATATTGATTATGATGAAGTTCCTCACGTATCGCATCTTCATTATCAGCCCAATACTCATACTCCTCATACCAGGACTTGAAGAAACTATCGTAACATCGCCCTATCAGATCCTCAAACGAGAAATCATCCGGGTAAGTACACCATGCATTGTAATAATCAATTATAGGTTTCAGGAGATAATAATCATAACACATCCCTGTCAATGGGCAATTATCTCCATAGTCAAACATCACCCTACTATACTTGTGCCTGTATTTGTATTTCCCATCAATATATTTACCTGACGTGGAGAAATACTTGCCCTTGATAATATATGGCATAATATTGTTGTTGATATATCTGAACAGTAATTTACCGCATAGATTCTCAGGGAATATATCACGATGATAATCTGTAGGGTGTTCATAAATAGGATCCTTGTATTTAAACTCATAACTAAAATCATATCTCTCGTATCCAACTTCCCAATTATAAACCCTAGTATCTGTCATATCCTCAAAGGCTTTCATTGACTTTTTATAGTCTATGCCATAAGCATCCATACATTGCTCCATTACATTCCAGCGCTCACGCTCTATGATCCTTTCTTGTGAGTCTTTTGACAGCTCATCAAACTCATACAGTTTTAATACAATCTTTTTCATAATCCCTCCTCTTTTAATATAATTAGATCCCTAACGTCAATCGAATGACATACGTACCTCCTTATGTTCACGCTTAGGGATGATCGTGGCTATTCTCACGAACCACCACAATCCAGATTCAGATATCATTCATCCTTTATCTTTACGAATGGGTTTTCTACATAAAACTCCACTACATCCTTAGATTTTATAGATGTCACTATACCGGTGGTATCCACAAATCCATCTGTTTCATCCATTGTCAAATCTTCTATTTTATCTCCCGGCAGAAAACAAAGATTATAGTCTTGATCAATATACATAATCATCTTTAACCTAACCATGTCATCAATGATGCCTTTCATTCTCTCCACGACATCCAATTGATCATTACTAAGCATTAATCTACTTTTTGATGATTCCACTAACCTTATGTTTCCATTCCTGTCAACTACAGTTAAGCCATTGAATTTATACACATCTTCACGTGTTCTGTAATATGTTTCCTTACAATAAATTTTTCCTTTATCATCTATTTCAACATCAAAATATTCCAACTTATCCTTGACAGCTCTTCCGTTTTTGTATTTCCACACATCACCTATTGGAATGAACCCATATAATGACTCAAAAACATCATATATTGATAGTCTTGTCTCAGGAATGCTCTCGCCCTTTTTAAAACATTCTTCGGACGAATAAAATAATTTCCCATCTAATGTCTTCTCAGTCCTACATCCTCCCCATGTTCCTACATATCTAACTACTCCATATGTAAAACTGATCAAGATCTTATCAATCTCAAACCACTTTAATCTTTCTGACATATCGTCAAAAAGATATCCACTCTCTAGATAAACCGATAAACATTCTCTAATTTCCATAACAATTTATTTTTTTTAATTAAACAACATCATTTGCCTTGATCACTATCCGTCTCAATATTATGAACAAGCTCATATAGATCATAATCACTACACTCTGCTAAACATAAAGAGAAGACGTTCCTGTCGTTAATCAGGAAATAGCTATCTTCTAATATGAAGATAGATCTTCCTACCTCTAAAAAACAGTCCCATAACTCATTGCCTCTTTTATTGCCAAACACTTTCTGAAAAGTATGACGATCTGCCTTATTCTCGAATTTACGCATCCGTCTAATCCACTCATATCCGTGCCTCACTAAATCCAATCCGCCGGCTTCATCGAAGCTCCCGTTTTTATCAATCCATTTATTTACATCTATCAACATACTCCCTTATAATATTACATTAAACAACTCGTTTAACCTATCTATCTCACTTAGGTATTCATCTTCTTTATCAAATCTAATTTGCGTCCCTCCCTCCAATCCAAAGGACAGGGTAAAGGATATGACCCAGCCCGATCCGTCCACGGCCTTCCCCTTGGGAACCCAAGACATCACCGTCTTCTTGGATATCCACCATCTCCCTATCTCAACGAAATCAGGATAGTTGTTCATTAAATACACCATCTGACTAGCCATCTTATTGACATCATCAAAAGACACTATATGATACTTGTTTCTTATCCTGACCTTCAAGAAGGGGTTATCCATATTATATGCCGCAAATGCTGATATTACGGAACTGGGATATCTAACCCCTTTTATTATTACCCATTTCATATACAACACCTCCTTATATTAAACTATCTAATATAAATTCATCTTCCTCCGTTCTCTCATCTATAGGCTTGTTTTGTACCGTTTTGACAAGATCAAGCACCTCATCCCAAGTCCTTTCTGATAGCGTCCCGATATTTATACCACAACATCTACATCCACTAGAAAACACTGGTATTGTATTCCCATCATACATTCTAACGAATTTGTATCCTATATACTCATTACATAAAGAACATCTTCTTAACGGAATGAATCTTATCTTACCGCTATTGACCATACTTATCAGCACTTCTTTATTCATATCATTTCCTCAATTTGTTTTTAACCTCCTTAACATATTTGGGAGAATGTAATCCCCTATGCAATCTTATAGCCCGATCTATATCCTTTTTAGGATTGTGGTGAGATTGATATATCTCGAACATTTCCCTAGCCTTGACAGGATTCGTTCGATCTTCGTACCTATATCTCCTTTTCTCTCTTTTAAGGCGTAATATCCTATTAACCTCATCAACGTATATCCTTTTCATTTGCCACCTCCCTAAGGCCCCGGATGAGGCGTTATACGCCCGATCGTCGTTCCTTGACTCCACGAAAGATAGGGCGGCCGCCAGCTTATCCCATACCCGTGTCTCGATCACTGCCGGCTTCGGGGAGAGGGGCATGCCTCCGTTCCCTTTTGGCGGTGTTAATATTATCATCGCCATCACAAGTAAGCATCTTATCATGTTTACTTGTTTTTATAAAACTCCTCCCCAAATTTCACGTTATCCACATAATCCTCCATACACTCATGAACAATTATATGAATATCCCCCTCCGTATATGTTACCTCTGACATCAGCCTCTCATTGGTCATCCACCAAGAATAACTATCAATATGCCGTGCCTCGAATCCATGATCATGCAACGCATACATAACATTATATCTTAAATCCCTGTCCATCATCATACACTCGTACACGATATAGCCATTGATACTTTCATAAGACCTACCGAACGTATAAACGTACCTACCCATCAACTTATACAACTCCCTTGCCATAGGATTCGGGATCGCCTCATCCATATCAAAATCCCCATCTGGATCAATAAACCACTCTACATCCCGCTCATCAATACAAGCCCTAGGCATTCCTATTGTCCGTACATAAAGACGTGATCGGTGATCCTTGCTTAACACCGTCCCGATATACTTTTCCCCTTTGGCATATCCTATATTATGGTTGCCGGTTATATTAAATACAATTTCAGCTCCTATCTTAATTTCATCCATATTCAAGATGTTTGTATCATTTGTTATCTTTTTTATACAAAAAGAGGATATAATGGCATAATATTATGATATCAAGACACGAATGCGTTATCTATCATATTATCATACATATCCTCTATACAACGTCATTTATGGCATTATATCGTATATGATGCCGCAGGTCATAAATACATCTAATTAACCCTTTTTTAAGGGCTTATTGCCATTTAGGTAACTAGCTATGCCTAATATTTTCGAAATAAGGGCTTTTTTAGCCTTATACTCATCGTTTATCCCTATTATCGCATATCTGTATACCATCCCATCCTTCGACACCTCCACGCCCACGTATTTAGGCGCAACGGCATCCCTATGTAATACGATAAACGGGCTTTTGCCGTCTAGCTCATTTATCAACTGATTAAACTGTCGCCTTGTCATCTGATAGTGATATTATTTCCATGTTATAAATACGATCTCTTTTTACCCTTATCTTCTCGCACAGCTCATCGAAGCACCCATCTTCTTCTAACCTACCAACATAATATGATACATTCGATTTAGAGCTTCCTTGAAGATATATATTTCCTCCTATATTCCTTGAGAAAAAATTAGGTAAGATCATCTTTTGCCTCTTATCCTTATTATCTATGTAAGATATAACAACAACCCACAACTCTGGCTCCCGTTCTTTTATCGATAACATAAGATCGAGACTCGATTGACTATTGATATTCCTCCTGCCAGTTTCGTTATAACGAAGAATAATATAATCATCCGCTTTATCATCCTCAATCATCACGACCATAGGGCTATTACCCTTCCCATTATCACATAATATTCTTGGCTCTTTCCCGTTGCGGAGATATACCTTATCGTAATCTCCGTTTTTGTATATCTCAAAATCAAACTCTATCACCATATCATTTCCTCCTATTGATATATTGTTGTGTACGACCTTCTTTTATTTTTTCAAAATAAAACTTATTTCCATATAACCGGGTGAAGCAGATGTTATATCCGAAATGCTCCGCACGTCTGATCTGCGCATATCCTCTACTAATATCCTTATCGTCAGCTAATGTAACAAAACAGTGCATTCCTACTTCTGTATTCAAAACCAAACTCTCCCAATCCTTTACTTCCATATCAAATTTCCTTAAATATTTTTTTGTTATAATTATCGCTATTGTACCATCTATCAATATCCTTATATTGTTCTGGATAAACCCCATAAGACTTGCACCACCTAGGTAATAGCTCGTTTAGCACGTCCAGTGCCGTCGCAAGGTCGAACGTAGCTTCCTCCTTGATACCACATCCCGATCCACTTCCACGACTCGGTATATAGGCTCTACTATATGCTACACTCATTCCATATTCTCCATGACTCAGATACCCGATGTTGGGTGAATCAGGGAAGGCGTAATACAACATTATATAATCACCCTTACTCCAACCTCTATTATAAGTATCATCCTGCCATGCGAAAACCCTGCAACCGGCTTCTTTTAATTCCGCTGCCGCTCTTTTTAAAATATTATCTTCCATACTACTTACATTTAAGTTATGCCAAGGTGCCGGGAACTGACCCCGGATCATATCCGCACACGTACGATTATGATATATCCTTCCACCCCGCCAAGGTCATGGTCACAATATTAACAAACTAAAATCTAATGTTCATATCATTACACATCTTAAAGAAGACCTCCCTTATGATCTTTTTATACAAGATGTATATCTCATCATCATCATCATCGAACTCCACTTCCCATGAACGTAATAAATACCTGATATCGCAATCCGCTATATGAATCCTGAATATAGACGGAACGCTCATTATGTAGTCCTCGAAAGCTTTCTTAATCCCATCCCTTTTGATATGTTCTTTATACTCATCCTTAAACACGTTAAGCATAAAAGCCAGATACTCCCTATCATATCTAAACTGCTTTTTGTAATTATCAGTATCTATATGATCTAGTATATATATTTCTATAGCGTCCCTGTCGTATTTTGACATACCTCTTCCTCCTGTTTTTGATATTTAATGACCCTTTTCTCCCCATACGCCTTCGCTAACTGAATAAGCTGGCCGGTAAACACCTTGGTACGGTGTCTTACAATCTTATCCACCAACTCCGGGCATCTGGTTTTCCACCTGTAATTTACCTCGCTATGCGCTTTCTTTCTATAATATCTGTAAAACGTCACAGCCACCACTATCTCGCCGTTTTGCTCAAAAGCAACCAAATCATAATTATTGTAAACTATTTCGTTCATGTCGTTATTATTTTTATGTACTTAATCACCTCTTTTGGCAAGGATGCTAGATCCTTAACTCTTTTACCGAAATCGTATGTCTTTCTCTTCCACGGATAATAATCCCCTACATACATCGCTATTCCTTGAGGATGGAACGGGTTCGAGCTACAACTAAATATCGGGTAATACGGGATATTATTATGATTATTACTCTTACCGCTTACACACACGATAGTATATCTATCAGCCGTTTTATCACCAAAATCATACACCCTTACTTTTACTTTTACACCATTAGCGTTTGTTATAATATTATTCATACGCACCTCCTTTGTTGTTCACTATTAAACTAATCTATCTCCCTACCATATATAGTATACGATCCACACCAGCCACGATTCTCATTCGAGACCCTAATATGATCTACAGGCTTATCTCCTGCCATACAATTGGCGTAAGATAATACCGCCGACATGCTTCTAAACCCAGAATCCGTTGCCGATTTAATAAGCTTCCGATCGTACCCGAATACCCATATCTTTATAACATCTTTCTCTTTTACCGCCCTTCTTACTCGCATAATCTTGCCATATAATAAATAAACATAAAATCTATCTTATCACGGTCATTACGATCCACCCTATGCCCGGTTAGATCCAGAATAACACGACGTTTCTCTACTACCGGTATATTATCGACCTGGATCTTTATATACCGGTATTCCATGACCTCCAATTTCTTGGATAGTATATCCCGAATATCTTGCCGACGGAAATACATGTTTATCCCTATGTGGCTGTATGTTAAAAGACATTCGTCTATTATCCCATCTGTATCGAATAACAACAACATATCATCCTTTTCGATAGTATATTCCATATCAAGAATCTTGATACGTTTACCTCCATCCTCCTTCTTAGCTATTAAAACCTCCGTCATTTCATTCTCTGTCGTAAGGATATAATACGCCTCTTCTCTCGTAATATTATCCCGTAGATAAAGCAGCGCTTCATCTTGTAGTTTCATAATCTCGTCCATACTATTAGTATTTTATATTACCACGCCAAAAAGAACGGCGGTCGACACCCGTAGCCTGCCATGCCGTGACACCGCCGCCCGTTCCCCTTGGTATTATTCTGCCACCTCTAATTTCCCGTAATAAGGATAAAAACAACCGTCTCGATAAACCGAATATCTGAGCGTTTTATCCTTTGCTTCATAGATGGAAACACAACCGCTGTTATAAGCGTTGGATAGTTCTTTTGCTACAAATCCACCTATTTTTTATAGGTTTTAGGCGTATCCGCCAACGGCCTACCTACATATATTTTTACCCTCTTGCACTTTTTGTCGCCTACGCATATATCCTTTCCTCTAAGCTCCGTTAAATACATGAATCTCATATCAGTCAATTTTAAATCCAACATTCCTCTACCTCTATCTCCATGCGATCCTCCCAATTACATAAATCAGGGTTCTCTCCTTCATAAAAGTAATAGTAAGCCCATACTTCAATATCGCCCACTTTTATGCATCCATCACTGCACCATTCCACAATATCGTCATTCCTGCATACGTTTGTCGGTTCAGCACCAAGCGACAATAGTTTGTTTATTATATTGTCACCGAACCTTTCTCTCGCTTCCTCTTTCGTCATATCACTATCAGATTTTTAATATTACACTAACGCCAAAGGGGAACAGGAACGGACGACCAGCGGGACCGACCCCACGCCATCGCCGCCGCCCGTTTCCCTTGGCTTCCTACACTCCCTCCATCACCCAAAGAAACACATACACCCATACATAGACATACCTTCATACACATAAGATTCCCTTACTATAAAGATACCCTTGTTTCCCCGGGATTCCTTATCTCACCTTGGATTCCCCTGTTTCCCTTGATTTCCCCTGTTTCCCTTGATTTCCCTTGTTTTCCCTTGTTTTCCCTGTTTCCCTTGATTTCCCTTGTTTCCCTTGTTTGGAGGTGTCCCCTCCCGCAAAACAAATCAACCCACCAACTCCCAGCACAAAAACCGAGACCTTCCTCCCGATTGTTCCACGTGGAACGCCCGATTAGTCTAGGATATCGAGGTCCTTGTTCTTGATTGCCTTATATACTTGCCTAATACAATGTATTGATAATAAAACCAATAAAGAAACTATGATTATAGGCAGGGCGTCGCCAGTAGCTATAACATACCGCCCCAGCTCAAACGCCATATACCCACAAAACAAGGTAAGCACCAAATATATAAATACACCCATAAAAATATACAATAAGTAACCGTAATTTAAAAACAATACCCAAATAATACAAATAATTGAGTATCAACAACATAATATATATCAAACCCTAGAGCTACCTCTAAAGAAAGACAAGCCTAGATATAGATAAAAAATATACAATAAGTACCGCCTATTATATACCTTTTAGGATCGATTCAAGCGCAAAACCATACATAAGGGCACAATATACCCGTCTGTATGGATATAGATATATACAAAATGATACATAATAAAGCATTTTACTTACATATTTTAGATCAAGGCTTAAAATTTGCCGCCTCAACACTTTTATGTGTAAGCAAATATATACATATACTATCATTTTGTAAAATATAGGCACAAAAAAGCCCTTCCGCCCTATATCACTACAGTACGGAAAGGCACAAACTTTAAAATCAAATAAAAACAAACGACTATTGCCGCAATTTGTTTGCCATATAACTAACACGTTTCCGCCTACATTTATCAGACTCCCTACTACAATCTAATTTATTAGAATTGTATAGTTCTTTGGTAAGCTCAACATAAAAGTCAATTTGAGACTTTCTTGCAGTTTCTAAAGCCTTTTCTTTTTGGATAGATAGTTTTCTATTCAGATTATTGAATTTCTTTTTGTACATAATATATTCATTTAATTACACCAATAAGAAACGATCACGGCTATGAAGGCACAAAGCTGCCGTTATCGACACGGCTAGCCGGACACACCACACCCGCCCGACTCCCTTTGGTTTGTCCCTTTGCCCCGAACGAACGAAGCCAAATACGTACATACGTTACCCGTGATACGTACCGACAAGGCGTATTTCGTCCGTCAATTTAACCGCACTAAATACCCTTGTAAAGGTTGTTATTTTGCTACTACATATAGCGCATAAGTATTTAAGCTACCTTAAACTCTATTGCTTTGATATATTGACACGGTTATAACACCGTTATGCACTCCATGCGTGCTACTCTTACAACGCATGGACATACGCCCTATACATGCGTATATACACCAATATACCCCGTGTTTTACACGGCCTATCCGGAAACCGGACGTATTACCCGTCTTGATACAAGCCCAAAGAATAACTATTCGTATTGCGACTGAATACGAACTTAAACCACATTGCTAAGAGGCGGCCTATTTACACAAGCTATCGAACGCCAACGGCTATACCCCTACCCACTTGTGTATGCTTATATCAATATGTCAAATATCGTGTGTTTTTAGTCTTAGTCCAGTTGCGCCACGAGAAGGCAAACACGTGCAACCATAACGCCCCTATATATAGAGATATAGGGGCAAATGATACTATCTATCATTTTTAGGGTGAGTTAAGTAATATGTGATACATTTTGCTATAAGACTAAATGTGTACCGCTTTATTGGCACGGCGCATTTTACAATACGTTTGTCAGCGCCATTGAACGTTTCATAATATATGCCAAAATCAAATTCTATAGGCTCGTTGTATCCAAAACGTTTATGAGACGAACCGAGTATTGCTACATCTTCTATTTCGTTCATTTTAAGCTTTTTGTTTTTATCCTGATCGTTTTTATCATAGTATTCGCGTTCAACTTCTTTATAGGAACAAAAGGTATTGTTAACTCGTGGTAATATTTCTTTGCAAAGTTGTATTACAATTTCCTTGTCCTTTGCTAAATTGACTAAAGCGGGGACAATCGATTTGTCTACTTTGATATCATTTTCTTTTAGTATGTCGTTTATTTCTTTACCGGATTTAAATAGGTTGCACCATGCTTTTACTGCACTTGTTAATGTTTTCTCACTTGCTTTTTTTACCTCGTTTTGTACTTTGTTAAGATCTTTACTTGTCATTAGATTTGCCCTTGCCCTAGGGACTTGTATAGGCATCTAGCACGCCTTGTTTGTTAATATTGTTATCTCACATTGCAAATATAATATATGTTTTATTTTCAAACAAATATTTTGCAATAAAAATTCGAAGATTATATGTAATAAATCTAATCAAATGTAAACGTATATTAAAATATTGATTTATATGATTGATAATCAACAAGTTAAATACAAAATAAGCATTCTTTTTTCGGCTTGCAGATCGTTTACCGTTCTTGTTTCCCGTCCTTAGTGGATTGGGGGGGGCTGGTCCAAAAACGGCAGCCCGGCCGGGCCGATTTCGGGGAGGTGGTCCGTCCCGCATATCCCCCTCCCATCATACCCCACCCCATCTCTCCAATAATGTCCCGCATATCATCCTCCCCGAATATCCCTCATACTTCCTCACAACCATATCACCTTCCATCTCATTTAATTTGTTATATTTGCGATATAATTAAAACATAATATATTATGAATAAAGAAGTTAAATACATGATGGGGGGGGGGGTATTTTAACCCTCAGATAAGGAGGGGGTATGTTTAGGCGCAGGACTTCTTCTTCCGGTAAGATCCACTACCGTATTAATATAGACAAGAGCATGTGTCCTAATCCTGTAGATATATATATTGATGGAGATACATATCAATCTGATTTTAACGGATCTTATCTTGATATATATCGCAATAAGAAGATAGAAGTTATAAGAATAGGTGGACAGATAGTTTCAAAGGATCAACAATATGAGTACAACGTTTTATTAGGCACATCTGGAGGTGTTTCAAAAGGGACTCTCACGTATCTATATAATTCTGGTGTGCATTGTGATTTAGCTGATACGGAGTTATACGGGAATAGGATAGCTGAATTTACTCCTATAACGGAGATAACCGATCCTGAGGAGATCATCAATTTCACTTACATGTCTGAATTTTATAATCAGATTACAGATAAAGCTCGTATAACTTGGCAAAGTGATCTTATAACAAGTGGTGATCTTATAACAAGTGGTTATTGTATAACAGCCAATGCCTGTGAGGGATGCCAATCTGTTGCCGTTGGGACTGGCATTCACAATAATACCTATAACGTAAATATAATAATTGTAGCGCCATCATAATATCTTGTGAGGAGGATGTAGTACCAAAGGGAGGGAAGCCTCCCTTCATCCCTCCGGGCCTACCCATCGGGTCTTGCGCCGGCTACTTCCCTTGGTATATATCTTTATTATGGAATAATAGATAGGTAGTGGCACGACCACCACCTTAATATCGTATGATCAAGTATCCGGCACGAATTTATCCAAGTCAAAGTTCTTAGCATAATTCCAGATCCTTACATACCTAAACATTCCAGGGAGTCCCATGTTATATGCTGATTGGGTTCCATATGGAGCGAATAGATAATATCTTCCTTCCTGTTGTGTATTTAAGTTGAGGGCATGGTAATATATTCGAGTCATTATCAAATTTGATATAGGAATTGTAGGCTCCTACTCTTCCCATGGAAAATACATATTTACCATTATATTTATCAATATCCATATACATAGATCCATCCACATTCATATTATATTTTGACAGATCTTTTATCCATGGAGCTTCCACGTAAAAATAAGCGTCATTCACGTTACCGGACGGCGGAAATGGCATTTGACTTAACATTCTTCTTCTTAACATAATCTATTGTTTTTATAGAGGACGGGAAATACCCTCCCCCATTGAGTTAATTTTATTTAATATCATATTATTATGCATTTTGTACATACAAATATATGATTTATTCTCGAATCATGTCGCCGAATCCAAGGGAACGGGCTGGTTCCCATCCTTCCGGGCATCCCCCGTCCTCCCTCCGCCTCCCGTTATTTTTGGCTTCCTTCTGGTTTTATCCTCAAAATTTCATATCTTTGGGACAAAACTATAATCATGTTAGACATACTTCATAAGCTTAAGATCTTCTTCTGCGACGATGATGTTGAGAAGATATATGTAAGGGACAGTACGGTCATCCGCAACGACGAGATCCATAGGATGTATAACGAGATACTGGACGAGCTAGGTGATTTGGCTACTGTCGTGTCAAGGAACTACGTATATGGCAAGATAAAGGACAGGACTGGATTAAGCATCCGTCATATCAGCAGGATAATAAACCATACTAAAGTTGAGGAGATATGATCAAGGACGTAATGGAGATTGGGGATATGGATAGCCAGATCGTGGTAGATACTTCGGTATATAAAACAAACCTGCCTAGTTAATTCCTAGGGCAGATATTAATATCAATTTGACTTCAAATACAATTCTATTCTATCAGCGGCCTCATTAGGCGTATGTTCATCCCATTCCCATGCCGTATCAAGTTCAGGGATATTAAACAACTCCCAATACCGGTTCTCATAATGATTGGATATCTGTCCCGTTGGCAGTTCTGCCATTACGATAAACCACAATCCGCCGAAGCATTCCTCTCCATCATAATGCTTATGTGATTTACAGATCTTTATATCGCCTTTCTTAGCAAGCTCATTGAAGAAAGCGGCATTGTAAAGCATTCGATATCTATATAGTTCGTTAAATGTATGATACCCATCGGATATATTACTCATCATATCATCTTCATGTAAATATGTTTTCTCAAAAATGTCCTGCTTGCAAGGATAAAACTCCCCGTTTACTCCCTTGATGATGTAATCACCTACATTGGCTTTCATAACACCTTCAAGGGTTTCTATACTACAATCAACAGAAGGAGGTATCCCATTATCAGCGTCACCTTCCCTAATAACTTATATTTTAACGCTATCACCAGCGAAATCCTTGATCTCATCATTATTAAAGCCTTTCCATTTTACGGCTTCTATCGCAATTGGTTTCTTTACATATCTATTCATAATTTTACGATTTAATATATTATTATCTTTTGATATACCTTTCTATAAGATCTATGGATAATTTAGCGCCCAGCTCTTCCTCCAACAGGTTAAGGTAGTTCCGGTGCAGGCACCCGCCCCGCTCCACCTCCCTAAAGCCGGCCCCGTCCCGGATCCTGACCAGCCCTTTCCTTGGATCTATGTCAATCAGATCCCGAAGCTCGTTCATATTCTTAAACCGGCTCTCTATTACCTTAAATACATCGATCTTAGGTTTCTTATCCTTGATCTTTATCTTAACCCTTCCGCTCATGATCACCTCCCCGTGCTTCCGAATCCACCATCGCCTCTATCGGTATATCCGAGGTCATCCAACGACTTCACCTGATCCCATACGATACGTTCCCTCCTACGGATAAGCAATTGAGCTACCTTGTCCCCAACCGAATAAGAAGGATCATCATAACAATCCACACGTCTACATACTACCATAATCTCGCCTCTATATCCTTCGTCAACGGTTCCCGGGGCGTTTTGGATAACAGACTTTGTTTTGGTGATGCTACTACGTGGACGGATTTCCATCTCATAATCCTCAGGTAAAGCTACATGCACACCAGTATGGTATATAATCCTACCCCCGTCAAGTTCTATGTTTTTAACGAACAGATCCATGCAAGCGTCCTCCTTATGGGCGTACTTAGGCAATATCGCTCCTTCTTCCAGCCATATCTTGACCTTACAAGTATCTATATCTTCAAGTAATGATTCTACCTCATTATAACTCATTGGTTGTTCTGACGCCAATGAAATGGCTCTTGCCAATAAATCTTTAATCTTACTCATTTTATCTTGTTTTTAAATTCCTTCCCTTTCGGACATTGTAATTTACATTCCTCGCCACAAGCGGAACAGTTGGGTCTCATTCCGGGCACCCCTCTTCCCCCGTACGGCCAGTAGGCGTAATCGCAGACGCTCCAGAACGCCTCCATCGCCTTGATCTTGGCATCGACGGTTATCTTCTCCTTCACCTTTTTCATGCTCTTCCTGAACTCATCTTTCATATCCTTCCCTTCTATCTGTCTGGCCTTACGTCTCTCGTTCCACCAATTGTAGTAGAATTTGTCTGCCATCTTATAAGCTTCGGGGTCAAATTTATCACGATGCAGGATAGGGGCATCCTTGACCTTTCTCAAATTCCTGCCACAAACATAAGCAAGCCCAGCGTACGGAGGTATGTCCTTAGGATCAACCAACCCATCCGGCACGCAGTAGTAGAAGTAGTTGGGGCGGCCGTACCTGACCCAGTCCCCGGTCTCGTATAGGGATTGCTTCCGTGCCTCGAACCAGCCTTGCATTACTTGGTGCTTACCCTCTTTCTCGAAATCCTTGTTATAGTCAGCCAACGAGATCTTCACCTCAACCTCATAAGCGTACATGGATCTGGTTATAGCCAGATAATCGGACTCCCAGTTATAGACATACAAGTTGTTTATAATCCATCTAGGAGATACCAAGAACTGTCTGTTAAGGATATCCAATATCCCTCTTTCAGTGTATTCAGCACCTTTATTTGATTGCCGTGTTCCCATCTCCTGTCAGAGGATTATTCCTTAACCCAACCGCCATTATAGCGTTCGATACCGATCTCCGTAATCCACCCATATCCTTATCATGGAACGAGAAAGTAGTTAAGTTATGTGATTCAGTAATCTTATCATAAGACTTTATCATCAACACAGCCACATACTCACCAATCATCTTCCCATTCATGATATCAAGATCGATTATGCCGTGATCTATTAGATCAACCACATCCCATCCTGATGGTAGATACGTTTTTATCTGATTAATGTCCATAGCAAATAGTATTTATAAAAAGGAGGGTCGTGCTACCCTCCTATAGATTACACACGAAAAATAGAACTGAAAGCGATCTTAAGCACGTAAGATTTTATTAATTCCCGTAGGCTGTCTACCGGTTATCGTTAATTACCGACCTACGGGAATATGTTTAAGAAAACACCATGTACCCCAATCCGGAATCGAACCGAAATTTCATCGTTAGGACCGACGTGTTCTATCCATTGAACTATTAGGGCATATGTCCTTATTCTCACGAACCAGGACATCAAACGTCTAAACTTTAAAAAACCTAATGACAAAACTCTATGCTAGTTTTTCCCCAAAAATAGCGTGGACCCGGCCGGGCTTGAACCGACAACCTTCTGGTTATGAGCCAGTTGCTCTTACCAATTGAGCTACGGGTCCTAAATACACCACATCGGCTTTCACAAGAGGATGTGGATAGTAATTTCTCGAAGTTTATATAGTAACTTTATGAAACTATTGTCCAACATTCTAGCATATAGCACCAATCCTCGAACGGGAACGTCTCCACGCCAGACCTACCCCATCCCGTCCCCCAACTGTTCTGTAGGACGAAGCCGGCCTTGTCCCAGCCGGTGAGGATAACGGCATGACCTCCCAAGTTCTGCCCTTGGCCTTGCCAGAATCGATTACCATAATTATAGCAATACAGACCTATAACCAAAGGCCCATTCAGCATCAAAGCTACCTTAGCCGATACCGGATCTATGATCCTAGCGTAACTGTTTATTTTCTCCCCATCTACGCCTACGTTCTTGATAGACTTGATAGCGTCACGAAGAACCATCCCGTCTTGATCCTTATCCTCTCTCAGATCATATATATCGTAGGGAGAGATCTTAGCCGGTCTTTTAATAGCCCTTATACTCTTTCTCCAGTTAAGTATCTCAGATAAGCTTACCGCAGCGCAAATAGGAGAAGATCCTTGATCCACTACGCTATCAACGTTATTGACCTTATACTCATCAGGGACAGCCTCATGCTGCATGTTCATAATAGCGTCCCTATCATCTGCTGGCGATGGTATGTAACCTAGTCCGTATTCCATTACTTATCTTTTTTATGGTAATCAATTATCTTGATATTAAACGTATCGGATCTTTGCCTTACCTGTATAGACCCTCTAGCCTTTCCCTTGGCGTCGTATAGGGCGGTGAAGCCAAAGTTATCGACCCGGCCGTCGTCCAGCGTAAACCGCCACTCCTTCCATTGGCCCATCACGGTCCCGGAAGACACTATGGAATCCACTACATAAGATATGTCAGTAGTATCATATTCCGTATAATAGGTTCTTGACGTACCGCATCCGACAACCGCTAAGGTAAATAACGTTAACAAGAAAAACAAGATCTTATTCACTTTTCTTAGATTTTTTACGTTTCTTAGATTTCTTCTTATCCTCCGCCTTATTCTCGACATTTACGTCAATACCGGCATCAGCGACCTCAGGGGCGTTATTTTCAGGTATATCAATATGACCTGAGTTAGGATCCATCTTATCCTCATCAACAACAACCTCATTAGGAACATCGATGTCTAAAATCTCTGCCTCCAGATACTTGATACGATCTGACATGATTTTATTCTGGTCCTCAAGTTCCTTATATCTTCTTCTAGCCTCATCGAGTAATTTAGATGATAGTTTATGTTTCTTCTCGATATCCATATAAGCCCGTTTAAGAGTTTCTTTCTCTTTTACCGACTCATTATATATCTCTCTTGATTTACTAAGCTCATTACCCATCTTAATTATAATAGAATCCTTTTGTTCTATATCCATATTAAGGGAATCGGAAAGAGTTTCAAGATACCCTACTTTCTCTTCTAATTCCGTTATCTTCTTGCGGGAATCCTCATAATCTCTTTTTAATCTACTTGAATAGCTAATAGCCTCATCAAGATCCTGTTTTATAGTATTTATATAGCTACTCTTTACTATCTTCAATCCGAACATGTTCATTACTTTTATAAGTTCTAAAAATATCGGCTTTTATCTTGCCGACTATAATTAACTCAGCTATATGTTTGTCTTTCTCGACTATAGCCATATCCTTACGGACATTAGTGACCCTGATCATGATATTCCCGTTATTAGACGAGACGAACGGTGATCCTACCAAAGTAAGTCCCGTATCTCCGGTAAACGACGGCAGCATCATCAACACCCCTATGGTATTATCCGGGAACGACGCCCATACCCCTGTGTCTATATCAAGGACATCACCCTGTCCTAATGGGAAAGCATTACCCTGCTTGATAGGAATATCCTTACCCAACGAGTTCCATGCTTTCGAGAATCTTACGGAGTTAAGGAAGATCTTCCCCTCTTCCTCCATCATCCCTACCATAGGGTCGCAATTCAATCTAACCTCGTTTTGTTTATCATCCGGCTTCTCCTCAAGCTCATCAAGGTCTCTGGCTGATGTAAACGACTTGCTTTCCAGAGGCTTTTTAATATCCTCAATACTGGCCATTATAATTTGATTATTAAATAAACGATCTTCAATCCTAACTTCAAATCAGATGTCTTCTCGAACATCTCCCTAAGAGGTAAGATAGTAGCGTCAAGATCTGACGCTACCCATTCTCCATCCTTATAATACATATCCTTTTCCTCGGAATACGCTATACAAGATCGATGCCCTAGGTTCTTCATAACCGTATCTACCTTATTTTGGGTAGGCATCGAGACACGATTCACTTTAGTAGATATATTGAAATTACTCTCCATTAACTTTCTGATTTTTAATTAGTTAATTAAAATGGAAGATCACTGTCGTCTCCAAAAGGAGGATATTGAGGAGGTTGTTGTTGACCTCCAAACAAAGAGGCTTGCGCTTGCTGCGGAGCCTGCGTTGCATATGACGGTGGGGGCGTCTGTGCGGTTGGCGTAGCGCCCATGCTTTGGCTTCTATCCTGTTCCGATTTTTCGTTTTCAGCCTTAAACTTTTCAAGATATTGTTTAAATACTTGAAAAGCGAAAGTGTCTTGAGCCGTATAATCGAATTTCTTGTTACCCATTATATCCGTGCTCTCTACCCTATCAGGCCATCCGTTCTGTCCGTTCTTATAATATTGCTGGATAAGCTCGTCCTTTCCATCTGGAGTTTCCCTAGCGTATGAAATGAAAAAATTACCGGGAGCATATTGATCTCCTTTCTTAGTATGAGCAGGATTTATTACCACCTTACGTTTTAGGTCAATATTAGGCAAGTACCTTACCAGTGACTTCACGTAATTATTAATACCTCCTTTTTGAGTCATCAAAGGAACGTTTATGAAATAATTACCATCCTCATCACTTATCTTTATGGACACGTATTTGGCTTTTATCCCATTGAACTCCACTTCTCGCACATTGATATCAGACAAATAACCTTCGATACCGTTCCAGAATACCCTCCAATAAGAAACGGCTCCGGTCTTCTCGTTTATATGCTCCTCGAAACCTTCCTTTGGCTCTCTTGATGACTGATATAATAGTCCGCTACCACTTACTTTAAAGTAATGGTTATTACCACCTGATGAATTTTCTCTAACTCCCATTTTATATATTTGGTAATTATATACAAGTTTACACCTGTATAATTAGTTAATAAATTTCTTAACTGGGTTATACCCAAACCCTGTATGGAGTGGCATTACTGCATCCCCCTTTACTTTTCTCATGATATTATAACTTCCGTTGATGTCAGCATTAATAAGAATACCTTCTCTTGTCCTAAAAAGGCCTCTTCTTACCCTTCTACCAACATAAGTATCATGATGACCTACTGGCTCTAAATCGAAAGAACTGCATTTTGACGTGTGAGATTCATTTACTTCAACAAACCTTAGCCCTTGTCTTTCTGATTTATACCTTAACATTGATATAAACATCTCAAATGGAATTGAAACAAAATTCTGATTGTTTCTTTTACCAAGGTTCACATTTTGCTTCCATCCATCATTATGACCTACTATCAATGTTGTTATATCTTCCTTCAAGCAAGTATTTATTATCTCCTTGCTTGCCTTATGAAGATAATCTTTCACCTTGTTGTTTCTCCTTTTTGTTAAGGACATCAACCGTCTCGAATTTTCTTTCCCATTTACTTTCTTTAATTGTTGTTGAATATCTGACCTTTTCTTATTGTAATACTGATTAATAGATTTAAGCCTCCTACCATCTATCAAAATAGATCTATTGCTTACGTTGGTTACAATAGAAGCGAGGTTATTTACACCTAGATCAATAGACATAATCCTGTTATTATCATCAAATTGTTTTTTCGCAATTGACTCATATACAATTTCTATGACATAACAATCATATTTAGGAACAAATCTAACCTGCTTTACGGTCCCCTCCTTGCAATTAGTCTTTAAAGGAGATAATCCTTCCTTTTTAGGGAAATAGATAAAATCTCCTCTATGTTTAAACTGTGCGTAAGAATAAGAAAATACATTCCTGCCTTTTGTTTTATGCTTATATTTTGGGAATTTAGGGCATCCGGTAAATTTCTTATTATCACGTTTCCATGCCTTAATAGCAGAGAAATAAGATTTTAGGTTCTTATCTAAAGCCATAAGAATCTGCTGAGAGGATGATCCACTCATTGCTCTATAATCTATGTTATTTTCTGCTACCATCTTCTTATTAAGCTCTACAGCTCTTATCCATTTACCTGTACTAAGAAACTCTTGTTTTATTATATACAAAGCTGCATTGTATAGGTTTTTGGATAAGAAACATATTCGATCTAAATCCTTATATCTCTTATCGTTAATAGTAATTATATGTTGTTCCACCAAATACATAGCGTAAATATAAATAGAATATTTATAAATTCCTATTTATATACTATTTTTTAGTGTAAAATTATATATAATCACCATATATTTTTAAATATTAAACAATAACTGATGATGACAAGAAATACTCGTTCTTATTATCCTCCCCATAAATCTTATTGAAATGAGATTTATGGTCATGTTCGATAACCACCCTATTACACGATATGCTTTTTATGATACCAAGATATCTTCCACATAATACGTTACATATAATATCTTCACCATGATAAGACAAAGAAGCAAGTCTCTCCTTACATGATTTGCCGGAAGACGGGTTCTCTGACATAATACCGCATCCTTTATCGGTAAATATCAACTTGCAATGATCGAACTCATTTACCTTAAGATTGTTTTGGAGGGCTTGGACGAGTAGATCCTTATCAAAGACATAGGTACTTGTTTTGACGAAATGCTCGTCCACGAACCTCCAATTTGGATAATTACCCTCAAAATGGGTCTCATACATATCCATATCAGGCGTAGAGAAATAAGTCTTAGTATCGTCCACTTTTATAGACAACATATCCGATGACTTATTGATATGCTTATCAAGCAATATCGCGGATTCGTTCGATACCGGAATAAACATCTTCTCTACCTTATCCTGATTAGGGACAAAATACCTGTAAATAGTATTTCTATCCGTACTTACTATATTAATATTAATATCATCAATATCAATTACCACATTCTCGATGCATGGATAAAAGTCATCTACCTCCGTATAATCGCTGGCTTTGTTAAGAACCGAAACATAATCGCTCATCTTAACCTTAATTCCTCCATCAAGTATCTTATGTACATGCGGGAATGTATTGATATCAAAAGCCGGACAACTATACTCACCAGAAGCATAGCGGATCGTTATCTGATCTTTTTTATCTGAAAGCAGTATCGTAATCTCGCAATTCTTCTGTTTTTTCATGAACTTAATAAAAGAGCTTGCCTCTACCAAGAAAGAGAAGTTAGAGTCAGCCTCGACCTCCAATCGCTCTATAACACATACCTTGGCATTTACGGAAGTGATATAAGCCAGATTATTGACAACATCTATCTTAAGATCCTTATAAAGGGAGTTGGAACCGGCGTTCTTAACCACCGTATCCAGTTTACCCAACTTCTCATTTAATGACTTCGACAAGCATCTTATAAGCATAACGAACAACTTTTTATTACATCGCAAATATAATCATAATTATATTAATATAAATACAATAAATACTTAATAGTATTAAAATAGTTTAAACTTACGTCTAATATACTCGGCTATAAGCGTGGCGTCACACATTCCGTCTTGTATCTTAGTAGGTTGCACTCCTTTCCCTGACCATGGTTTCACGAAAGAGACCAAAGGGAAAAGGCGCATGGCGCATCGGATGGAGGTAGCCTTCGTGTCTAGCTTAGCCGCAGCATACACCCGATCGGCAGTCGTATGGATCTCCTTCTGCCATGTCTTTGGCTGTACCTCCTCGAACATGAACCTGACATCAGGGTGCGATCCGTATCGTTCCATCATCTCCACCATCATCGCAAAAAGCGCGTTTGGTTCCCGACGTCTCCCGCCAAAGGCGAAGTTGCTGGCTGCCGAGCTGTTGTGGATGCTATGGACGTCCTCGACGGCGATCGCCAGCGTCCCGCCTCCCTTTTCTTGGATCTTGTCAGCGGCATCGAGGAAGAAGCTTGATATAGCCCTAAGATCTATATCCCCCTTAACCGATATCCTTGGAGTCATAATTACCTTAACCTCGCCATTTTCTGGGATCATGGACAATCCTCCGGTATCTATACCCGGATCTATTCCTATCGCTATATTCATATTTTTAAGGTATATAATGAATGAAAATCCTCAGGTCTAAACACCTGTATCGAGTTATCCGGATACATACCTATATAATAACCGTAAAAAGCCCGTAGAATGCCGTTTTCTAGTCTTATATCCAAAGTCTTTACCTTGCTACCATCAACCATCACATCAAGTTCCTTGGTTCTTTGGGATATCTTGTCGAACCATTCAGGTATAGGATCAATCCCGTACCTGAATGCGTTTACCGTTGATTTTATCGATATATATGTCCCCATGATCAGATAAGATTACAATCGTCACGTTTAACAACCTTAAAATCACCATTGCGAAGGAATATCGCCACATCAGATCTCGTATACGTAAGAGGTGTATACGATACCAAATGATAAGATGCCTGCCCGACGGCGGGGCGAATCGGTCTCAATACGGCTATGGCTATATCTCCGCCAAGTTCCGTACCACCAGTGACACCCTGTAGGCACATGTATATGAATCCCTCATACTCATATCTCTTCCCGATAAACTTACTCATGGGAATACCTACGAACAAATAGTTTTTCACATCCCCTTTCTTAACCTCGACAGCGTTCTCTACACTGGATGGTATTACGTCTACAAATTTTACTCCGATTGCCATATAATCAAATATTTAATTTAGTTCTTAATTCTTGACACAATTCTTGATTATCTCTCATAATACTTAACGTATTATCCACTCCATTGCCTACCCGGACCTCTCCGTACCAGTACCATGATCCTTTACGGGTAAAGATACCGGTTTCTTCACATAACTTCAAAAGTTCAAGCTCCTTGTCAAATCCTACGCCATAATACAAGGCTGTCTCTGCTATCTGGAAAGGTATAGCTGTCTTGTTCTTCAATACCTTTATCCGAACCTCATGACCGATAGAAGAGCCATCTTCTCCTACAATAACCTTCTTCCTTGACATTTCCATACGAATAGAGGCGTAGAATTTAAGAGCGTTACCACCAGTTGTTACCTTCGGATCACCGTATATTACACCGATCTTCTCCCGATACTGGTTGATGAACACCAGAACACAATCGCTTTTGTTTACGATCCCGGTAAGAACTCTCATAGCTTTTGACATCAACCGGGCTTGTAATCCCATGTTGCTGTCTTCCATATCACCCTCGATCTCCTTCTTCGGGACCAAGTTCGCCACGGAATCCACGACAATGAAGCCTACCCTGCCGGACTCCACCAGCTTGGCCGTGATATCGATAGCCAACTCCCCGTAGCTTGGCTGGGAAATAAGGAACCGGTTAACGTCCAATCCCATCTTCTTAGCGTATTCAATATCAAAAGCGTTCTCCACGTCTATTATAGCTACCAGCTTATCGGGATGTTTTTTCTGGAACTCGATCATACTTAACGTACACATCATGGTCTTGCCACAAGATTCCATCCCGACCAGCTCATGGATCCGGCCTACCGCCCATCCGCCGCCGAGGGCCTTGTCCACCACCAGAGAACCAGTGCTTTCCCTTGGTATGGATATTATAGGCTTATCGTCACCGAAGTTCATTATCGAGCCTTCTCCAAGCTCTTTATTTAAAGATGATACTAACTCATCTACGTCTGAAAAAAGTTCTTTCTTAGCCATTATAATCCGTATTGTTCGAAGTCAAATAAATCTTGTTGTTTTTTGATCATATCCTTCCCGATATCAGATATCTTTTCTGGGTTCAAAACACCCTCATTCTCATCTACCTTATCCATAAAGTCAGATATCTTATCGCTTAGCAGTACCATATCTTCCTTAGGAACTGATTTTAGATAAAGACCATCAATCGATCTACATCTTGAAAGAGCGGTATATATCTGCCCGATCTCAAAAGCCTTGCTCATATCAACGAATATATTGTCTAATGTCATCCCCTGAACTTTATGAGAAGTAATAGCGTATCCTAATCTTAACGGATATTGAATGATATAACCACAAGACGTTCCTTCTAAAGATCCATCTACTTGCCTGTATTTTATCTTATCCCATTTTTCTTTAGTTATATAAACCTCACTGCCGTCGGTAAGCTGTACGGATATAGCGTCCTCATATGGATCTATATCTGTTACTACACCCATAGAACCATTCACATACCCATTACCGTTCCTCGTTATTATAACCTTAGCTCCTACTTTTATTATAAGTTCATCCTCGCATGGAGCTATAGGTTTTTCACCGAATATCTTAGCCTCGAATTTAAATACCTTATTATCTATCTTATCAAGATTAGATTTGTTTATCTCATAAGCCTCCTTATTGGTTGAGCATATTACTATAGTATCATTCATATTCTCAGGGCATATCACCCTCGATTTTAGGATAGATCTAGATTCATCGGTAATAACCCCACATCTTATATCCTCCAACACAGACAAAAGTTGTGAATCTTTTTGACGGAATACCTTATCGAAGGTAATTACAGAGAACCCTGAGGCTCTTAATGCTTTTGACGAGAAAAAGAATCGGCTTTCATAATATTTATCAATAAAATCATCCGCAGTCACGACAGGAGGTAATTGCGACAGATCGCCGAACATGATCAGCCTAACCCCACCAAAAGGTTCCCTACTTCGTTTACATTGTCTAAGTATATCGGCAACCTCATCAAGCAAATCGGGTCTTACCATACTAATCTCATCGATAACGATAGTATCAAGATTCTTGACCTTACTTTTCATGAACGGACTTACATCAACCTTATTTGATAACATATTCCTCTCTACTGAGGGGATGTAAGGATCGTTTTTTATAGCGAAGAAAGAATGAATGGTTTGTCCTCCGGCATTCAAGGCCGCAACCCCAGTAGGGGCTACTATAACACATTTACCCAAGAACTTTACGATACGTCTCATGAACGTACTTTTACCACTACCAGCTCTACCGGTAATAAACAGATTTTCCCTAGTGGTGAAAATCTTTTTCAAGGCACGACCTTGCTCCACGTTTTGATCCACCGTCATAATATGACGAAGGAGGTCGTTTTCATTTCTAAAATCTTCTTGAACCATATCTTTTTAAGTTTATGGTACAAAGATACGAATAGTTATAATTAACTAA
>OHEI01000001.1_pt1 | contig 128158 bp, 126 predicted proteins | sample 1567241 | NCBI WGS metagenome assembly OHEI01 (sample SAMEA3879565, study PRJEB24766) | human gut metagenome | biome: human-associated habitat; feature: feces | place: USA | collected 1985/1987 | reverse complement strand
ATGAAGTGAGTGGTGATAAAATCCAGAGTGTCATCATGCTTCCTGGTTACACCCACAACATCATCAACCTCTCCGACACAGAAGATTTAGTTACAGTTATGTATTGCAACGAAATCTTTGACCCCAATAAGCCTGATACCTATTTTGATAAGGTAGAACAGAAATAAAGATAAGGAACATGGAAAAGCAACCCAAATTCGATTATTCAGATATAAAATTTAAGGATAATGGCAAACTAAAGCTCATTATCGTTGTCGGCACACGCCCCGAGATTATCCGTCTCGCCGCTGTTATCAACAAGTGTCGTCAGTATTTTGATGTCATTCTCGCCCATACAGGCCAGAACTACGACTATAACCTCAACGGTATTTTCTTCAAAGACTTAAAGTTAGCCGAGCCAGAAGTATACATGGATGCTGTAGGTGATGACCTTGGTGCTACATGCGGCAATATCATAAACTGTTCATACAAGCTCTTTGCCCAGACAAAGCCCGACGGAGTATTGGTGTTAGGCGATACCAACTCATGCCTTAGCGTTATCGGCGCCAAGCGTCTCCATATCCCCATCTTCCACATGGAGGCAGGCAACCGCTGCAAAGACGAATGTCTCCCTGAAGAGACCAACCGCCGTATTGTAGACATCATCTCTGATGTTAATATGGCATACTCAGAGCATGCTCGTCGCTACCTTGCTGACTGTGGATTGCCTAAGGAGCGCACTTACGTTACAGGCTCACCTATGGCAGAAGTACTCCACAACAACCTTGCTGAGATTGAGGCAAGTGACGTTCACCAGCGTTTAGGTTTGAAAAAAGGCAAGTATATCCTTCTCTCTGCCCACCGCGAAGAAAACATCGACACAGAGAAGAACTTCATGTCCCTTTTCTCAGCAATTAACAAAATGGCAGAAAAGTACGACATGCCTATACTCTATAGCTGTCATCCACGCTCACGCAACCGTCTTGCTGCATCAGGTTTCCAGCTTGACTCACGTGTAATCCAGCATGAGCCTCTTGGATTTCATGACTACAACTGTCTTCAGATGAATGCTTTTGCTGTAGTAAGCGACTCAGGTACACTTCCCGAGGAGTCAAGTTTCTTTACTTCTGTAGGTCATCCCTTCCCTGCAATCTGCATCCGCACCAGTACGGAACGTCCCGAGGCCATCGACAAGGGTGACTTTATCATTGCTGGTATCGACGAGAAGTCTTTGCTTCAGGCTGTTGACACAGCTGTGGAACTTTGTCGTAATGGTCAGTATGGTATTCCCGTACCTGATTATGTAGATGAAAATGTATCGACAAAGGTTGTAAAAATAGTGCAGTCGTACGTCGGCATTGTCAATAAGATGGTTTGGCGTAAGTTCTAAAAATATGGTTAGTTGTTGTACAGGTAGTTCTACAAAGGATGTGGTTCGATACCACCAACAGCTACTTGTTAGAAAATAAGTATAAAGGATATGCTGATAAAATCAGTTATCATAGAGCATTTTAGGGGTTATCGTACACGCCAAACGATAGCATTTGGTCAATTATAACCTATTTTGCACGTAAGTAAATTGTAAGCATTCAAATTAGGATTTAACCCAAATCGGTCATTAGAGATTTTTTCGTGCAAAAAGTCAGATTATAGTAGGCGGTGCCATCGTTATAGCATCTGTATACTAACACAATATATATCTTTCGTTCAATTTCAAGACAAAATGAAAGCGAAATTTTCTAATGACCGATTTGAGTTTAAATAATAGGAAGAAGTTTTTTGCTGCTGAATTATAAAATGCAATTATGTACAGCAGTGAAGATTTTTGCCGTTTTCAATAAGTGAGAACAATGAAAGCTTGTTTTTCAAATCGTAGAGTAAAAAATGTAGGAAATAGTTAATACAAAGATAGATTTTTAACTGTATTTCTGTTAAGCCAAATGAATATAGTAAAGCTTACTTTTGCTATGTCATAGCGAGGAAACGCATAAAACTCAATATAATACAACTCAATCAAATAAAGCTTATTTATAAAAATCTAAAATCACTTTCTTATGATAATATATAATATCTTAGGTAAATTGTACGAGATACTGTTTAAGTCGTACGTTAAAACGTCAGTGTCCTCTCTTAAGAAAAGATTAGCTGGGGGGGGTAGAAGTTGTATTGCTTGGCCTTACGTAATTAAGGGAGCTGAGAATATCGTTTTCTCAGACAGTGTTAGTATAGGACCTGGAGCGACTATATATTCTACCGCTGCAAAGTTGATAATTAGAGAGCATGTCATAATAGGTCCTAATCTAACAATTATAACTGGTGACCACATGCCTATTGTTGGGCGTTGGATTGATTCAGTGACAGCTGATGAAAAAAAAGCAGAATGTGATCAAGATGTAATTATTGAATCCAATGTATGGATAGGTTGTAATGTTACAATCCTAAAAGGTGTGACAATAGGTAGAGGATCAATAGTGGCAGCTGGCGCTGTGGTTACAAAATCATGTTCTCCTTATTCTGTAATAGGAGGTGTACCTGCAAAATTTATAAAATCAGTGTTCTCGGAAGAAGAAATAAAAGAACATGAACGTTTATTGGATAAACAAAAAACAGTGGCAAAAATGAGGTAAGTACTCAAATTTTTAAATCTCAATATGTAGGCACTTGCAAAAGTTACTATATAAAGGGCTATGCCCGAAATTGAGAACTACCACTAACTGTAAATAGTATAAACAAAATAAAGTATGTCGGATACTTCAATAAATAACAAACGAATAGCTAAAAATACCCTTTTTCTATATTTGAGAATGGGGTTGGTGCTTGTTGTATCACTCTTTACAACTAGAGTGGTTCTTCAAGCTCTTGGTGTTGAGGATTACGGAATTAATAATGTTGTGAGTGGCTTCGTTACAATGTTCGCTTTTCTTAACACTTCTATGTCTAATGGTGTACAGAGATTCTATAATTTTTCACTTGGAAAGAAGAATGAGTATAGCATAACAGATGTATATAATACTGCTCTACAAATTCAGATAATATTATCTGTCATCTTACTTTTCCTGCTTGAAACATTTGGCTTGTGGTATATCCATACCCAGATGGTTATACCAGATGAAAGATTTTCTGCTGCATTATGGGTTTTCCATTTTTCTGTTTTATCTTTAGTTCTTCTTGTTCTACAAATACCATATAGTGCAGCCATTATGGCTTATGAACGAATGGACTATTATGCATACCTAAGTATTTTTGATGTAATGGCAAAGTTAGGAATAGCTTATGCAATCAAATATGCTGCAATAGACAAACTGATACTTTATGGTGCATTAAACATGATAGTCTCTCTTATATGTTTCTTTTTATATTATGGATATTCAAAGCATCAGTTTCATGAGTTGAAAACAGATTTAAAGATAAGAAAAGAAATTTTTCAACCAATGCTTTCTTTTTCTGGATGGAATGTTTTTGGATCTTTCGCATATATGATAAAAGGACAAGGATTGAATATGCTTCTGAATGTTTTTTTCGGACCAGTCGTAAATGCCGCAAGAGGTATTTCAACAATGGTTATGAGTGCAATACAAGGTTTTCAAGCGAATATAGTTATTGCATTTCGCCCTCAGTTAGTTCAATCGTATGCTGCAGGTGACAATAGTCGGGTTTTAAAACTTTTTTATAGCTTGTCAAAAGTTTCTTTTATTCTTCTTGCTATGTTGTCTATACCTGTTATTATTGAGATAAATTATATACTTCATTTGTGGCTTGGAGATTCTATACCTGACTATACTATACAATTTACTATTCTTGTACTTGTAAACATGGTAATTAGTAGTCTAAACACCCCAGTTTCTCAAGTGGTACATGCTACAGGTAAGATGAAGTTATATCAAATCGGGACTAGTACTATGGTGTGTGCAATACTACCAGCATCATGGATATTTCTTAAATTAGGATTTGATCCAGTTTCTGTTTATTGGGTAAGTCTTATTATAACTATTATAAATCAATATGTATGCAATTTACTCCTAAGAAGAATATATACGTATAGTTTAATGGAATACGGTATAAAAGTAATTATTCCATGTGTACTATTCTCTATTTTAGTTCCAATACCACCTTATATTATTACAACGCTTATTCCTTCATCATTTCTTAGATTGTTAATAACAGGATGTATTAGTGTTGTTACTTCTGTGGCAGTATCTTATTTATTTGTTCTTGACAAATCAGAAAAACAAATGGTTTTAAGCTTTATTAAACGAAAGAAAGTATGATAAATGGGAATTTGACAAAATACTTAGATTTACATTCTATCCAATACGAAACAAACGTAAGTCTTAAGAAAAGAACTTGGATTCATAGAGGTGGAATTGCAGAGCTCTTTATAACACCTGTTAATGCTGAAGAATTAGAAATAGTTGTGTCGTTTCTGTATTCCCAAAGCATCAGATTTCAACTGATAGGACACACTTCAAATCTATATATTTTAAATTCCTGCAACATTCCGGTAGTGGTATCAACTTCAAAATGTAGAAATTATTCACTTGAAAATGGTATGCTTTACTGTGAAGCAGGTGTTGGAGTTATTAGCCTCTCAAAACAAATGATTAAACATGGAATAAATGGATTTGAATATCTTACTGGACTTCCTGGTACAATTGGGGCTGCAATTGTTAATAATAGCTCATGTCGTGATAATAGTATTGCACAGTTACTCGTGAGTGCAAAAGTAATCATGAATGATGGTTCTATTAGAACATTCTTTCCACAAGATTTTAATTTTAAATTTCGTATGTCTGTATTTAAGAAACATGAAGTCGATGGAACAATTATATCGGCTATTCTTAAAGCAGAAATTGGAGATGCAAATAAATTACAAAAAATAGCAGAGGATAATGACAAGGACCGGGCAATACGCTTAGAAGGACATGCCAAAAATCTTGGTTGTACTGTCAACCGGTGCTTTATAAATGGGAATATGTCACTGTGGCTAAGAATAGCTCTTTTTATAAATGGACTTTTAGTTAAACCATTTATAAAAACAGAAGAAGCTCAGCGTAATCAAAGAAGAAATTTAATATGTTTACTTACTGGTTATAGAGCAATTGCACCATATGTCAGTTCAAAAAACCCGATAATATTCAGTTGGCTTGACGATAGAGCCGATACTGTTTTTCCATTGTACTTGGAATTTATGAAGAAAGTTTACAAAACGGATAAAATAGAAATTGAAATTATAAGATAATGGCAAAAATAAATCTTCTTACAATACATTATGGTAAGTGTTATGGTGCTGTAATGCAAACATTTGCCACTTGCAAAATGCTAGAGAACGAAGGTCATAGCGTTTGTGTTATAAATTTAATAAATCCAGCACAGAAAGGAAATTGGAAGACATTTCAATTTTGGAAAGATAGTGTTAGAGAATTTCAATTTTGGCTTTTCAAGAAAAAGTATTTTTCTAAACTCACCAATAAGGCTTACTCTATTCAAGATATTTCACTTCCAAACGCTGATGTAACAATAGTGGGAAGTGACCAGGTATGGAATCGTGACATAACTGGGTGCTTTGGTAATACTTTTTATCTTGATTTTATCAGCGGAACTAGAAAAATTGCTTTGTCTTCAAGTTTTGGTAAAGAAAAATGGGAAGAAAGTAATGAATATACTGAAGAGATCAAGAATCTCCTTTCGCAATTCAATGCTATATCAGTTCGTGAGTCAACAGGCGTTAATATATTAAACAATGTATTTGGACTTAAAGCAATAAATCTTCCAGACCCTACACTTGGATATGGACAATTTGAAAATTTAGTTCTTAATCATAAGCCACTACATCAAGTTTTTCCTTTCCTGCTTTTAGAAGATGCAAAGGCTAAAGAAAAAGCAAATTATATTGCCAATACATTAGGTTTACCACTTTTCAAGCATACTACTATTACTAGTAGATTACAGAATGGTCCAAGACATTGGTTGACTTGTATTAAAAATTCCGATTTTATCATTACTGATTCTTTTCATGGATTAGCTCTTAGTCTTATATTCAACAAACAATTCTTTGTGTTTTGTGCATCTGAAAAAAAATTTACAAGACTTCGTTCGTTGCTAAAGCTGCTATCTCTTGAAGATAGATATATTGAAAGTATTGAAGATTTTGATAATAGAAAGGATTCGCTTCTTAAACCTATAGACTATACACATGTAAATGCGGTTTTAAAGAACGAGCAAGAAAGATACCATATGTTTATACATAATTCTATATGAAAAAAGTATTAATAGTTGTACCTGGTTGCGGAACTGGAGGTATATTAACATCCTTGATAGCACTTCTAAACTCAACTTTCGTAAACCGCTATAGCGTGAACATATTCATTATGAATGGTTATGGTGAATTTTTGGATCCTGCTATAGCCAAATACGACATCGGTTGTAATTATTGGATGTCGAAAGTTTACTCTTACGTATTTAATGCAAAAGGCTGGAAGAAAATAGTCTTATCATGTTATAAAATTCTATTTAGAATACCCAAATTTGGAAAGACAATTGTTGAAAATATAGAATCTTCAACTATACGCAAGATAGAAAAATTAAAGTATGACTGTGTAATTTCATTCCAAGAGAGTGTTTCTTTGCAATTTGTCTCTAAGTTCAGAAACCCTAATAAAGTGGCATGGATTCATTGTGACTACTCACGTATTTTTACAAATAAACATGAAGAAATGGCTATTTTTTCAAAGTATTCAAAGATCGTAACAGTATCTAATTACACAAAAAATACATTTTGCCAACTATTACCACAGTTGACAGATCGGGTTGTCACCATATATAATATTATGGATACAGATGCAATTTTAGCGAAAGCTGAAAAGGGTATTGATGATAATAGATTCACAACAGATAAGTTTACAATAATTTCAGTAGGCAGAATCTCTGAAGTTAAGCAGTTTCATCTAATCCCTGAAATAGCATTAAAACTTAAATCAAAAGGATATTTATTTAAATGGTACATCATTGGTGGAATTAATGAGCCAGAAGCTGCAAATAAATTACAACAAGCTATTATGAATAATAAAATTGATGATTGTGTGATATGTTTAGGCAATAAGGCTAATCCATATCCTTATTTTAAGGCTGCAAATCTCTTGATTTCAACATCGTATTCCGAAGCTTGTCCAATGATCTTCAATGAGGCTAAGATATTAAATCTACCAGTTTTAGCAAACAATTATGGGTCAGCATATGAATTTATTATAGAAGGAAAAGACGGAATGATTTGTCCAATTAATCAGATGGCAGAAGTTATAGGGAATATTTATAATAAGAAATATTCTTTCAAACCGACTATCTTAGAGGTATTTAATAATAATAAAATACAGAATCAAATAGATAACGTTATAAACAATTAGTTATATGTCTGAAAGGCGATTATATATATATTATTTTTTCATGCTAATCGTACTATGCTCTTGGGTTAGCCCTACGTCAGCTCCTCCTATGCCATTGCGATTAGTCTACTTATTAGCTCTTGTACTTCCAGCGATATTAAAAGCTCCCAATATGCTAGTTCCTGTACTTGCATGCTTCACGGCTTTGGGTACTTATGGTATTTCCTGTTCATATATGCCCACAGAGAAATGGATTTATCTTTTAATTATTGCAGCAAGTCTGTTTATAGTACCTTCAAGACTGAAATCTTGTCAAAGACCTCCTATAATATTTGTTGTTTTTTGTATATACGTTTGTTTTATAGATTTCATTCATGGTGAAGAACTTACAAATATAGACTACTGTCTTCTTGTAGTACTGTTATCTTTCTTTTTTGTAAGTAAAAACGGTTATGAAAGGAATAGTTATATGATAGCATTCATAATTACAACTATTATTCTTAGCATATTCTTTTTTACATATGGACAGAGCTCAGCTATTGAAGTGTCAGAAACTGGAAGACGATCATGGGTTGATCCTAATTATTTTGGAAATGTTTGTGGTATGGGAGTAGTTTTAGCTTATAATATAGTTGTAAATAAACTTGCCCCCAATAAATTCTTTAACAAAATAGCAATATTTACCATTCCATTGGGTATGCTCCTATTAGTTATGAATGCTTCTCGTGGAGCTTTTCTTTCGATGGGTGTAGCAATTGTGGTAATTACAATGTTTTCGAAAATAAAATTCAAACAGAAAATAGGAATAGCGGTACTTGTTGCCCTAGGAGTTTTTGCCATGTATTCTCTTGGAGCCTTTGATGTGTTGTCAGAACGTTTAATGGATGAAGACGATACGGGAAATGGCAGAACTCTAATTTGGGAGGCTAAAATGTTAGGATATATGAGTGGAGATACTTATGAAAAACTATTTGGTATAGGTTACCAAGGTGGATTCTTTTTGGCTATTCCTGGAGGTTTTGGTTTTCATAATGATTACTTAGCGTTTCTTGTAGATTATGGAATCGTAGGTACAATTCTCTTTTTTTGCATAATAGCATATCCATTGAAGTTAGTTGCAAATAATCCGGCTAAGCGTCCAATCGTAATATCACTATTAGCTTTTATACTTATATGTTCAATGACATTGGAGCCATTTACATATGGCATTCTTACTTATTGGTTTTTTTATATGCTAATTGTTCTGCATGCTAGATGGGATAACAAATCAACATCTAAGCAATAAATAATCACTATAATAAATATGTTATATATAGTTTATAATTCATATCAACCTAACACCGCTCCAACAAATCGTTTATTAAGTTTTGTTCGAGGTTTTTCAGAACTTGGAATTGAAGCAGAAGTTGTCTTTCTTACTCCAAACTCAGAAAGAAGTAAGGTTGATAAACATTATCCTCTCATCACATTCAAATATATGTGGGAGAATTTACATTTTTCTAATCGCATTGTTAATAAACTTGCAGAAGAATATTATGGTTGGAAATTTGCAAAAAGTCTGAAACCTGGCGATGTTGTATTTCTGACTAATTTTGGTAATATATTTTTTAAAATTATAAATAGAAAGGGTGTGAAAGTTGTTCATGAGAAAACAGAACATCCTGATGTTTATAGTTTTAAAGGTTTTAATGTCAATCGTTACAAACGTGAAGTAAAGAAAGTAGATGGAATGTTTGTTATTTCAACTGCACTTAAAAATTATTATGCATCTCTCGGCTTATCGAAAGACAAGATAGAGATAGTAAACATGACAGTTGACAGTAATCGTTTTATAGGTCTTAAAAAACAACCCTCTGAAAAGTATATTGCCTATTGCGGCACTGCTTCTAATAATAAAGATGGCGTAGATGAACTCATTAAGTCTTTTGCAATTGTACATAAGGTTCTTCCAGAGGTAAAACTATATATTATCGGCAAGACACCTGATAAGGATGATGCTTCTGGCAACTTGAATTTAATAAATAATCTTGGAATAAAAAAATCAGTTGTATTTACAGGTATTGTATCAGCTGCAGAAATGCCGCAAATATTGAAAAATGCTGCAGTTCTTGCTCTTGACCGTCCAGACTCTTTACAAGCTCAATGCGGATTTCCGACAAAACTCGGAGAATATCTTCTGACAGAAAATCCTGTTGTAGTAACAAAAGTAGGTGATATACCTCTATTCCTAAAAGATGGAGAAACAGCACTTATTGCTGAAGAGCGTGATCCTCAAGATTTTTCTTCTAAACTTATTTGGGCTCTTCAAAATCCTGAAGAAGCGTCTAAAATAGGTAAAGCAGGAGCACTTGTGGCTATGAGAGAATTCAACTATCTTAATGAAACTAAAAAAATTATAGACGTTATAAAAAGACTATCATGAATAGAATAAAGAGTTTGTATTTGGAGTTGATAAAGATTATTTCTCCAGTTAGACATGCTCGTTTGATTGGAGTGAATCTTGGAAGCAACTGTTTGATATATCGTAGTATAGAATGGCCTTCCGAACCATATCTTGTAACAATTGGCAATAATGTACAGCTTACAAGAGGTGTTGCTATACATACACATGGGGGGGGTAATGTAATAAGACGTAAAGTTCCTGATTTTGATGCATTTGGAAAAGTCGTGATTAAAGATTGGGCTTATATCGGTTCTCATGCTCAGATAATGCCTGGAGTGACTATTGGTGAAGGTGCAATGGTAGCTGCGGGTTCTATTGTTACAAAGTCAGTTCCTGATGGAATGGTTGTAGGTGGAAACCCAGCTAGATTATTATGCTCTGTTGATGAATATCTTGAGCGGAATATACAATATAACATGCATACAAAAGGTTTGGACGAGAAAGAGAAAAAGCAACGTTTGCTCACCAACGATGAAAATTTATTTTTGAAAAAGTAATATAAATAATACAATTCTATTGTTAAAAATGTGTGAAAACCATATCAAACTAAGGTTTAAATATAATGTAAAACAAATAAGTGAGTTTCGTACTCCATTAATGGGAATAGCAACAATTCTCATTTTCATAGTTCATGCTCCTGACAATGGGGTGATGATGCCAAATGCATTAAAGACAATATGTGCATTAGGATCATTAGGAGTAGATTTATTTCTTCTTTTATCTGGCTTTGGACTTTGGTATTCGCTTAATCGACTATTCATAGACAAAACCTTAATGGGGGTAAAATATTGGTATTCTGTAAGATATAAAAGAATATTAATTCCTTATGTGCTTATTATTGGGCCTATTACTTTTTTAGGAATATTACAAGGCGAATCAGTATGGACATCAATACTTAACTTCTCAACCATCAACTTTTGGCTGAACCATCGAGGAGCATGGTTTATTGCAATGCTGATACCCCTATATGCCATTACCCCATTACATTATTGGGCGTGCAATAGGACAAAGGCTGTAACTACATATAACATGGCTATTATATTTTTCCTTGTTGTAGTGGCTTGCATAAAAGTCGATTTCTGTTCCATATTTGCGGCTAAATTATTTGACAACATTCAGTTTGTTACTTTCAGACTACCTGCTTTCTTTATAGGTTATATGTTGGCACCTTACGCAAAGGAAGACAAGAGTGTTTCTTTGGTATGGATGTTAATAATACCATTGATAGTTGTTGCAGCTATGCGATTCTTACATTTTGGTTATTGGCCAGGATTTTTGGTTCTACCATTAGTTGTTTTTTCATGCTGTATTCTAAGACATACTGGATGTGTTGCTCGTAAGACTTTGTCATTCTTTGGCAAAATATCGCTTGAATCATATCTTTTTAATACGACAATTGGTTCTGTTTTAATATTCTTATTCCCAAAGATTCACGAATCTTACTTAAACAATAATGGATATCTACATTATGTTGCCATCTTGATAATAGGTACCTTGTTGGCTTATTCTGTCAACAAAATCTGTGAAAGGATAATCTTAAAAAAATAGAATATTTATGACAATAAAACATTTCTTCGAAGTATATCCTCCTAAAAGAATGTGGAGGAAACTATGGATTGGACTATCAAGTTTGCCTATGCTGCCTCAGCATAGAGCAAGAATTTTGAAATTGGGGGGGTAAATATCAAAGGTAAAGCAGTTATCTACGGAGGGGTGGGTATCGATACAGTCGCTCCTGATATGATTTATATAGGTAATCATGTTGCTATTACTTCAGGCACAAAGATATTGACACATTATCTAGATCCTAACAAAAAAGGCAGAATCTTTCGTTTGGGTGAAGTTCGTATAGAAGATGATGTCTTTATAGGACTGAATGTAATTATATGTAATTCTGTGACAATTGGTAAAGGTTCCATAATAGGTGCTGGAAGTGTTGTGACAAAAGATATTCCTCCTTATCAGGTATGGGCAGGAAATCCAGCACGATTTATAAAGGAGCGTGCTCATTAAATAACTAAAAAAAATAGGAATGAAAAGAGTATCAATTCTTTTATCAACTATAGATTCAGGAGGTGCTGAGAAACAGGCTGTTTTGCTTGCTTCTCAGCTCTCAAAATATACAGAAGTGAATTTAATTGTGCTGTATGGCAATCATTCTGAATACAAACGCAATGTAGATTTACTTGCTGAAAGCACAGTAAAAGTACATAAGCTTATTGGTAATATGCTCTCTAAGCTAAGATGTATCAAGAGCATAATAAAAGAAAGTAAAACCGATGTATTGCTGAACTACTTGACTATGCCAGATTTCGTTGGGTCGTTGGTGGGGCGCATGTGTGGTATTCTGGTTTATAATGGCATACGCAATTCTAGAATGCCCAAGGGTAAGATGTTAATAGAAAAGATAGTCCACAATCTTTTTGCAACAGGAACAATTTACAATTGCTATTCTGGCGCAGATTATTTTGGAAATCACGGTTTTAGGAGAAAGAAAAATATCGTTATTCCTAACTGTTTTCCAAATATAGAAGAAACAATTATACGTCCAGATCATAAGGTTAAGACAATCATAACTGTAGGACGTTTTGATCCACAAAAGGACTATGAGACGCTTATTAAAAGCGTTGCAAGACTGTCTCGAAATGATTTTCGTCTCTGCATTGTAGGTTATGGTGTACTTGAGAATCAAATTCGCGCATGGGTAAAGGAGTATAACATTGAGAACAAGACTGATATTTACATTAAGCCTAATAATGTGCCCGAATTGGAGCGAAATGCAGATATATATATATCAACTAGTTTCTTTGAAGGAACTAGTAATAGCATAATGGAAGCCTTAAATTGGAGTTTACCAGTTGTGGCTACGAATGTAGGTGATAATGACCATTTAGTGATTAATGGAGAGAATGGTTTTCTGCATCCTATTGGCGATGTCAATGGCTTGTCTGCGTCTCTTTGTCTGTTGCTTGATTCGGCAAAACTTCGCAATCAAATGGGCAAGATGAGTAATATTAATTTGAGGGAGAATTACTCTATGGAAATATTTGAAAAAAGATATATTGACCTGATAGAAGGAAGGAAATTAAGATGAGAACAATATTCGTAGGTGCTCAGGAAAAGCCCAATGGAGTGAGTTCATACACATACAACCTTGCAGCAGAGCTGAATAGAAAAGGATTTAAGTCGTCAGTATTGAGTTTCGGATCTTGTAACAAAGAATTTGAATATAAAGGGGTTTTAATTAAACAATATAAGTGTCCTGGCGGTACAATGACTAGTATTCCTGTTCTGTATTGGAAATCCTTACCATACATTATCAAAAATAGAAAAGTCATAGATATTGTATCATATCAGACAACTACTTTTTCAATTCTCCCATCATTGATTGTACGTATGTTTGGGATGAAGGCGTGTACTGTCATTCATAGTTTGGCAGAAGATAACCCGAAGCATAGTTATAAGATGAAATTCTTACTGCGTACTATGATGAGATTTGCATTGAAGTTTTCGAATACAATAATTACTGTTAGTAATACAAAAGCAAAAGAAATTTTAGATAGATATGGTGAGAAGTGTCATGTTGTTTCTTGCGGTGTATTCTTGCCTGAAAATCGTCTTTTGAATACTGATGTAATGAAGCGCTATGGCATTAAGCCAGGAAAGTATTTTCTTACTATTGGACGTGTAGATCCCATCAAGAATCTTGAAATACTAATTGATGCTTTTAAGCTGCATGACTACGGTGAGTTTCAGTTGGTAATTGGTGGAAATACAGATACTGAATATGGCCAATCAATTGTTAAAAGAGCATCAGGTTGCAAAAATGTTATTTTTGTTGGTATGGTTTCTGGTGATACAAAAGAAGCACTCTTAAAAAATTGTCTGGCTTATTGTCTTGTGTCTTCTTCAGAGGGGTTACCAATTGCCTTGCTTGAAGGTATGTCATATGGCAAGATACCAATAGTAACTCGAATCCCTGCAATCCAAGAAGTTCTCGAAAAACATAATGTTGGGCTTTGGAGTGATGTGAAGAATGTAGAGCAGGTATCCCAAAACATGAAGGCAGTAGAAATGAATTATGAAGAATTAAAATCGCATGGTAACTCAGCTTTAGATATTGTGAAAGAAAATTATACGTGGTCTCAGATTGCAGACAAATATATAAAGCTTGGAAAAGAACTCTAAAAGTTAAGAATAAAAGTCAATTTAAAATATGAGTAAAATACTATTGCTTGATGGCGAAGGTGTGCAAGTGGTGTGTATGGCTCGAGAGTTGAACAAACTTGGTCATGAGTTAACAGCCCTTTGTGCGCAAAAGGTTAGTAGTGGATATGCTACTAAATATCTACATCATAAGTACAAATCACCTAATGTACATCTGGAGGCAGAGGCTTTCAAGACTTATTTCTATAATCATCTGAAACAGCACAAGTATGACTTGATTATTCCAATGGGTGATGAGTCTGCTTATTTCTTAAGCCGTGAAAAGGAAAAGGTGGAACAGCAATACAAAATAATATGTGCTGTGGAGACATATTCTACATTTGAATTGGCTAATGACAAGCAGAAACTTATGGAGGTATGTGAAAAGTATGACATTGTGCATCCACATACAAGAGCTTTACCCTCAATAAAGTTGAAGGCAGAAGGTTCGGAGTTCAAGGAAAATCTAAAATCTGTAGCTGAATATGTGGGATTCCCTGCTATGATTAAGCCTAATTTATCAGCAGGAGCGAAGGGTATTACAAAAGTAGGAAGTCTTGAGGAATTAGAAGAAAAATATCCACCTATTGCTAAGAGTTTTGGAGCTTGTGCGCTACAACAATTTGTAGAACAGCCAGACTATTACTATAATGTAATGTTGTTTCGCAGACATGACGGAAAGACAGCAGCTTCAACAGTTATTAAAATTCGCAGATTCTTCCCACTGAAAGGAGGTACAAGCTGTTATAGTGAGACAGTGGAACATTCATTTCTGATAGAACAATGTGAACGTTGTTTGGATAAATTAAACTGGCATGGTTTTGCAGACTTTGACATACTGGAAGACAAACGAACACGTGAACTTAAAATTATTGAGATAAACCCTCGTGTACCTTCAAGTCTTCAGGCAAGCTTTGCAGCAGGTGTGAATTTTGCAAAGATTTTTGTGGATGAATATCTTGGCAATGGTGCTGAGGTGTTTGATATGAAGAAGTACAAATCTGGTCAGCAAGTGCGTTGGTTTGGATTGGATGTTATGTGGTTCTTGATGAGTCCACAAAGATTTTCGTTTAAACCAAGTTGGTTTAAGTTTTGGGGTAAGAATGTTAGTTATCACGATGGCACATGGTGTGACCCTATGCCTATGATTGCTGGCAGCCTTCAAGGAGTGGTTAAATATCTTGACCCTAATTTCAGAAAAGCCAAATTAAAAGGATAAGAAATAGATTTAAAGAATAACAAAAAAAGATGAATACAACAAAAAATACCCCCCCCGAAACAAATTTAAGAGATTAGACTATATAGACTTTGCCAAAGCGTTTGGCATGCTTCTGATAGTATGGGGACACATTCGACTTGGTGATTGGAGCAACGCTTTTGTTTATGCTTTCCATATACCATTATTTTTCTTTTTGAGTGGAATGGTTTTCTCAAAAAAGAGATACCCTGATTTCAAGTCTTTCCTGTTGAAAAGAGTCAATTCACTGATAAAGCCATACATAGTGTTCTCGGTACTTACATGGATTGTCTGGGCTGCTTTCTCTTATGTTACCCATGCTAATGTGGACAGTTATTGGATGCCTTTGGCAGAGACCTTCATAGCCCAAGGTTCGGGAGGATTCCTTCTTCACAATGTGCCGTTGTGGTTTGTCACCTGTCTGTTTGTAGTTGAATCATATACTATTTTCTTGCCGATCTAAAAAGACTATGGATAATGACCATTACTATTGTTATGGCAGCTATCAGCTATTGGGCTATAAACAATCTTGAAAGTTTTGATGTAACACTGTTGCCCTGGAATATAGAAGTAGCTATGCTTGCCATTCCTTTTTATGCTGCTGGACATTGGATAGTGAAAGCCAAGACGCATCAAGGCATAATGAATATGGTTAATAGCCACAAGATAACAACGATAGTGTTGGCTGCTGTATTTGCATACGTTGTGTATGTTGGTAGCCAATATAATGGAAGCATTTCATTTGGTCATGCAGATCTTGGGAAGAATGTGTTTGTGACATACGGATGTGGACTTGCAGGAACATTGATGTGGCTGATAGGATGCATTCTTTTGGCTGATACAAAGATAAACAAGGCTGGAGTAAAACTGTTGGAGTGGACAAAATGGTTCGGCAGAAACAGTTTTAATGCAATGGCTATCCATAATCCTATTAAGGGTTTTGTTTGTGTGGTTGTTGGAGTTGCACTACATTGTGGAAGTGCGGCAGTAAGCGCAAACAGCTATTATTCTTTTTTAGCTTTCTTACTGACACTTGTGGTTACGGTAATTGGAATGGTGTTCATCAATTAGTTTAAAAGTAAAATATCAAGAAAAGAAAAATGAAAAAGATATTGATAACAGGTGCCAACAGTTTTGTTGGTACATCGATAGAACGATGGTTGATGCGTGATCCGAGTAATTATAAAGTGGACACGGTTGACACGATGAATGGTGTCTGGAAACAGGCTGATTTCTCAAAGTATGACGCAGTGTTTCATGTGGCAGGCATTGCGCATGTTGACCCGAAGCCTGAAATGGCTCCATTGTATTATAAGGTGAACCGTGACTTGACCATTGAGATTGCCAAGCACGCTAAGGAATGCGGAGTGAAGCAATTTGTGTTTATGTCGTCGCGAATTGTATATCATGCAAGTAAGTCGTTGAAGGGTGATGTGACTAAGCGTGACACAAAACCCAATCCGAATGACTTTTATGGCGACAGTAAGCTGCAAGCAGAGAATGGCTTGAATGAATTGGCTTGCGACACATTTAAAGTGGCTAACCTGCGTCCTTGCATGATATATGGTCCTAATTCCAAAGGAAACTTCTTGCGTTTGGGATGGCTTGCTACCAAAACTCCTATATTCCCTGCATGGCACAACAAACGCTCTATGTTGTTTATAGACAATTTGGCGGAATTTGTAAAGCAGGTTATCGATCATGAGCTTGGTGGCACGTTCTATCCGCAGAACGCTGAATTGGCTGATACGGTAGAGATAGTGAGATACTTTGCAAAGAAGTATAACCATAAGATATGGATTAGCAGTTTGTTTAATCCTTTCGTTTGGCTCGGCTCTTTCTTCCTGCCACAGATGCCTAAGATGTTTGCAAGCAGCTACTACGAACCAGAGATGAGTAAGTATGACTTCGATTACCAAATCGTAAGTTTTGAGGATTCTCTTAAAGGTTTGGAGATTTCGGATGCAAACAAGAAGATGAAATGATGTCCCTATTTCAAGAACTCATACTAATATCATTAGGGAAGCGAGATGGTTTCTCGCGCAGATTGACTGATAAAGATTGGACTTCCATTTATGTGGAAGCCCAACGGCAGTCGCTTGCAGGAGTATTGTTGACAGGTGTTGAAAGGGTTATTGCTTCAGGTGAAAATAAACCGAAATTCTTGATACAATGGATTGCTCAGACCTTGACATTGGAAAACAGAAATAGACAGTTAGATGCTAGGTGCAAAGACATTACGGACATCTTCAATGGTATAGGATTGCGAAGCTGTGTGCTGAAGGGACAAGGTGTTGCTATGCTTTATCCTAATCCCTTGCGACGCCAGAGTGGAGACATTGACTTGTGGGTGGAAGGAAACAGAGGCGATATCTACAAAACTCTTAAAGCAAGGTGGAAGGTTGGAGAAACTGTAATTCACCATGCTGACGTGGAGATATTCAAGGACACGCCTACAGAGATTCATTTTATACCGAGTTTTACATATAGTCCTTTCCTTTACCGCAAATACAAAAAGTTTTTCAAAAGGTGTGCAGACAGACAATTTGCCAACTATGACAAGACTGTAGGTTTTGCCTACCCTACGCCAGAATTCAATGCTGTGTATTCATTGATGCACATATTCCATCATGTGTTGCATGAAGGAATAGGATTACGACAGTTGCTTGACTATTATTACATACTAAGGAGTCTGGATAAGGAACAACGTGGGCAAGTGTTTGAGGGAATGAGAAATTTGGACTTGGATAAATTTGCAGAGGCTGTGATGTATGTGGAACAGCAGATGTTTGGACTGGAACCGGAGTTCTTGTTGTGCAAAGCTAATGAAAGATTAGGAAAACAGTTGCTGGCAGAGATAGAACTAGCTGGAAACTTCGGGAAGTATGACAAACGCAACCAACATGTGAACAGAAAGAGCAGAATGGATGTGTATCTGCATAATGTAAAGAGAAACTTTGTGTTCTTTAAGTTTGCTCCAAGCGAAGTGTTGTGGGCACCCATATGGAAACCATGTCATTTTGTTTGGAGAAAGTTAAAAGGATATTCTTAAGAAAATAATAATTATGATTTATAAAACTATAAAACGTATTTTTGACTTCGTATGTGCCTTCCTTGGCATTGTAGGCACTTCACCGATATGGATTGTTTCCATTATCCTTACGGAACTGAGTGACCCAGGACCTTTGTTTTACTTTGCCAACCGTGTGGGCAAGGACAACAAGAAGTTTAAGATGTGGAAGTTCCGCTCCATGCGTGTGGCAAGAGGGGCTAATGAGGCTTCGTTGCGTCCTGACCAAGACCGTATATTCTGGTGGGGTAAAATTATGCGAAGACTGAAGATTGATGAGTTGCCTCAGTTGATGAACATCTTGAATGGTACTATGTCGATTGTTGGTCCGCGTCCTGCTGCTGTTGATCAAGTTGACATTACACGTGGAGGTGCTAATGCTATTGCAGCTACTGTGCCTTGTGGTTTGACTTCGCAATCAAGTTTGTGGGATTATATCTTTGGTGACCAATTTCCAGATGAGGAAGAATATAATGAGAAAGTATTGCCCATCCGCTTGAAACTTGATGTGTATTACGTAAAGCACGCCTCGTTCTTTGGTGATATCAAACTGATTATCTGGACTGTCATTGCTATTCTATATACTGCTTGTGGTAAGTATCCACAGTGGATGCATGATAAGTTGGTGGGGTATGCAAAGATGATTAAGTAAACTTTTTATCTCCATGAGTGGACGTAGACAATGCTGGTTTGAATTGATATAATCAATAAATACACTTCATATTGAAGTTTGAAATAGAAAAATGCAAAAAAATGCCAAAAAACAGACTATACAAATATTGAGATAGCATTAACTTTATCGGGTGGAGGATATAGAGCTTCAATATTTCATATTGGAGTTCTTTCGTATCTTTATCATTTAAAACTTAGTGATGGTAGTCGTTTGTTGGACCACATAACTGTTATGTCTACTGTTTCAGGTGGTACCATAACTGGTATGTTATATCTTCTTTCTCTTATGGAAGAAAATGAACTTCCTCAATATTTGGGAGATATGTATAAGAAGATAATTGATAATAATCTTGCTAATGATTTATTGTCCAATATTAAAAAGAAGAGAAATAGCAGCAAGCTATCTGTCATAAAGGAACTTGGTAATGTATATGATTCTGTGTTTTTTAATGGAAAGAAGCTCGGGGCTTTGTATAATGTAATTCAAAACTGTCATATACATCATTATGCTGCATATGCTACTGATATTTCAAACGCCTTGCCTTTTCGTTTCCAAGTTGCTAATTCAATATATGGGGATAGCACTATTGGTAATGAAGCAAAGGGTATTGATGTTACGAAGGCAAAAGAATTTAGACTCGCTGATATTTTAGCGGCTTCTTCTTGCTTTCCGATTGCATTTGAGCCAATAAACTTTCCAAGAGATTTCAAAAATTATCCAGAAAATGACGAGTTAGCTCAAAGTGATATGCAGACGTTATTAATGGATGGAGGAATCATAGATAATCAAGGTATTGACTATTTGCTTGAAGCTAATAAGCATATGGAAGCAGTAAATAAAGCAGGTATAGACCTTGCTATTATTTCTGATGCTGCATCTTCTTTAGGGGAACGAACCACAAATGTAGAAACTTTGCATAATGGCAAATGGGGTTTGTTTATCAATAAACTTTCTAAAATAAAGCAATGGTTTATCAAAAAGTTGAAAACCGTAACTGTTATACGTTTGCAATTATTCTCTTTAATTTTTGGAATAATTTTTTTCGTTGTTGGTTTGTTTGCTAATTTGAAATGTTGGGTAGCTAATATCTTTTTGGGGCTTTTTATAGCATCTATTCTTATCTTCTTGCTTATATGCGCTTTTAGATGGTATACACCAAGGAAGTTGAAAAAGAATGACCAGTTTAATATTCCTAAAAATCTAATATGGAAGGTAGACTTTAATCAATATGGTAGAGTAATCTCTAAAAGGTATCAGTCTTTTTCAAAAGTCGTATCTACTGTAATGATGGGACATATTAGGAAGAAGAATATTGAGTTGCTTTCTATGGATTCGCGTTGGACAAATCGATTTGTTATTCCTTGTATATCATCCTTAACTTCTAATGGAAGTTGGAAGGAGGATGAAATGGCTAAGAAAATTATGGTTGAAGCATCATCCATAATGGGTATAAGTGATGTGGCTTCTAATTTTCATTCCACGCTATGGTTTTCTAAAGATGATATAAATAATGATATACCCAAAAAGATTTTAGCTTGTGGACAGTTTACAATTTGCTATGAGTTATATATGTGGGTTAAAAGCCACGATGGAAGAAAAACGAATATGTCTGGTGTCCTAAATCAACTTAATAAAGACCTGAAAAAGATATTAGATGATGATTGGGCGGAATTTAAGAAAGACCCTTATGTAATGACAGATTTGTGCAAATTAAAATAAGATAATGCTTATGTTAACTCGTATACATGCATATAAATTAGGTGGCAATAAATTTCAATTTTCATATGCTCATGGTACTAATTTTTTATTAGTAGGTGGACATTATGACGAAGAAGCTAAGTATCTTCTGCATCGTGAAATGGAAATTATGAATATAAAAACAATAGCCTCTATTTTCATACCAGATTGGACAGAAAGCTATTGTGGTGATGGTAGTCAATTTGGAAGGTTATTGGAAGTAGTTAAGCCAACTCACATTATAATACCTGCTTGGAATTCGGAAAAGATATTTGTTGCTCGTATGAAGTCTCATATAGAAAGGTATAAAACCCAAAATATGTTTGTTGACATACAATATGTATATAACGACTTTCAAATACACGACAAAGATATCCCAAATAGAAGTAACAATAATATTGTAATTGTATCAAAAATTTCAGACAATATAAAGAACGCCATTTATGCTTATCGTTTTGAATCGAATGGCAAATGGACTACAATAAATCTGGATGATAATAATTACGAAAGCTTTCAGCTAAAATCAGATGTGGTGATTTTTCCAACATTTGATAAGTCTGTATTACAAGAAATGAATGAATCTGCCAAAAAATTAAATGCTAATGTGGATATAAGGTTTTTGGAATCAGAAAAACAAAGTTTGTGGAAACAAATACTTAATGAAAGGAATCTAACATACAATGTGGCTAAAAATGATGTTGTGGTATCTCGTAATGATTTATCTGTGGCATCATGTTATTACTTTAATCCAAAGAACAAGTTAATAACAGATAAAAAGGGATATGATATAAAATAAAAAAGCAATTAAAAAGTCAAAAGTGTTTTGCGAATAGACATCATTAAGAATTAAACCAATAATAATATGAAATACTTATTAGTAGTAGCCCACCCCGATGACGAAGTTCTTGGGGCTGGTGCATCAATGTGGAAATGGTCGCATGAAGGCGACGAAGTAGACGTGGCCATTATGTGTACGGAGGCGAAGGCAAGAGCTTTTCGTCCTTCGGACGCAGAGTTGGAAGGTGATACGGATGCTGCAACTAACTATGTTGGCGTGAGCAAGAAGTATGAGGCTACATTCCCGAATATCGAGATGAATACTGTGCCGCATTTGAAATTGGTGCAGTTTATTGAGAGTGCTATTCGTGAAAGTGAACCTGATATTATTATTACTCATCATCCTGCTGACACGAACAATGACCACTTGCAAACCTCAATGGCCTGTCAGGAGGCTATACGTTTGTTCCAGCGTCAGCCGACAGTGAAGCCTGTGAAAGAGTTCTGGTATATGGAAGTACCGTCATGCTCAGAATGGGCTATCAACGATGCTATGAATCTGTTCCGTCCTAACTGTTATGTTGAGGTAGGTCAGAATGGAATTCAGGCTAAGTGCAAGGCTCTTTCTATGTATCGTGGCGTAATGCGTCCTTATCCTCATCCTCGAAGTGTAGAGTATATCACAGGCTTGGCTGCTATGCGCGGAAGTCAGTGGGGCTGTAACTATGCTGAGGCTTTCCAAGTCGTGTTGCGTAGATATTGAATATAATGAAATTATTAAAGGCTATTTGGGCATTCTGCTTCTACCTCTTTGTTCCAAGAAGGGCGAAGCGGATGCCCAATAATTGAATATTACGGTATGGAAATAAATAAAGAATTACTCGATAATTTGTTTGAGCAGGCAAAAGAGAATCCTCGTTTACGTCAGAACTTGGATTTGCGTACATCGTCGGCTGATACCAGCCAGCGTATGCTGAATGCCCTGTTGCCAGGAACTATTGTGCCTATCCACAGGCATGAGGACACGACAGAAACAGTTGTCTGCTTGTGCGGAAAATTGGATGAAGTGATATATGAGGAGGTAGTGACATACGAGAATTCTTCATCCAATGCTATGCCTATGGGTATGGACTCTCAGGATGTGTCGCGCAAAGTGGAATACCGTGAGGTGCAGCGCATTCATCTTTGCCCTGCTGAGGCAAAGTATGGATGTCAATTACCCAAAGGTGCATGGCACACGGTGGAAGTAATAGAGCCGAGTGTGATATTTGAGGCTAAGGATGGGGCGTATAAAGGATAAATGATGAGTGGTTAATGGATGTGTCGTTCTTGATGAATAATGTCCATTAGCCACCTGTTTATTATTACTTCATTTTACTATAGAAAGAACTCCTAATAGTAATTTGGAAGTTTTGCTTCTTTATATTTGTACCTCGCAATGCGAAAAGATTATATAATAACTATGGATTATTGATGTCATATTATTCCTATGTGATTTGTTGGTTTGAACAACAAGAATGACGATTATTTACTTTTTAGACTTTGGCTATTTTATATTTTATGGAGAATAATTTTAGTATACCTGGCCTATTTTATAAATACCGTTCTTTGGAAAATCTTGAACGGTTTCTTTCTATTATTATAGATCGAAAATTATATGGTGCACTTTATAGTGAAATGAATGATCCTATGGAAGGTTATTATAAATATGACCCGAAAATCGATAAAGGGTTGATGGAAAATATTGTTAATGGGAAAAAGAAAACTTATATTTGTTCATTATCTCGTAGCGGTAATATAGGGTTGATGTGGACACACTATGCAAATGAAAATAAAGGGTGTTGTTTAGAAGTTGAGGTTACTTCAAAAACTTGGAAGGAAGTAGAAGTAGTGTATTCTGAGAAAATGCCAGAAATTGGTAAGAACACCTCTGTAGAAGAGGTGTTAAAGACAAAAGCCAAAATGTGGAGTTACGAACAGGAGACAAGATTCTTAAGCCCAGAAATTGAAGGAACTATAAAGAAGAGGCCCCAATTAACGGTTCGAATAAAACGGATTTTAATTGGTTGCAATGTTGATAGAACAAAGAAATCATATTTAGAAAAAATCATTAAAGCGCTTGATTCCGATATTGAAATAGTAAAAATGCATAAAGATTATTTGGATTATGGTTATATTTATTAATTTGATAAGGAGGAGATAAGAGTATTATAATGTTAGGAGTAAAATAAACGACATTAAACATTATATCTATACAAGTATTGAAAAGTGTAATACTTCAATGTTGTGTATTCGTTTGTGTCTTGTAATCAAATATAGAAGTGTGAAAGGAAATGATACTATAAATGTCATACTTTGGGGGGATAAACATAGATGTGCAAATTATTTGGAGTTGATAAATTCTGAGGTTGAGTAGTAAAAAATCATAATGAATACTGTGGATAAGGAAAAAGAATTGAATGACTATATTCGTGAGTGGATTGATGCACGATATTGTGATTGGAGTGCATTTTATCATGATGTACAAATAAACAAAAGAAGCGGCATATATCTACTAAATGAAGGTGGTGAATTATTTGACTATTTGTCCAATATTGTAGCTAACATAGAAGAGCATTTAATAGCAGGGAAATCATGCAATATTATTCCTTCTAAATTTTCATCTATAGATCAATTCTTATCCTTTGTCAGAAACTTTAAACAATACATATCGGATAATTATCACCTATTGGAAATAAATATAGTAGGAGAAAATACTTCGTACATAGTAATAACAATGTGCGAAATTGTTGATGCGGTAAATCACATGGTAGGAAGGTGTTTTGATATTTATCTCCGAGAAGAACACACACCAGAGCCTTATTCTTTAATGAGAAGTTCTCTTGCCAAAGGTGAGATAGATACCTTCATGACAACGTTGGAAGCTGTTGTAAGCGATATCCCATACGGAATAAGAAAAACAGCATTCAACGAAGCATATTTTCACATTATAGTACATGTAATAACGTCTGTGTTAGGATTTGAGCCAGTGTCAGAGAAAGAAACATCTGATGGTAGAATTGACTTGACGATAAAACTCTCTGGATTTGTCTATATATTTGAGTTTAAATATACAGATGAAAACATATCTTGTGCAGAAACAGCATTGCAACAGATAAAGGATAAACAATATGCTGATTCTTATAAGCATTTGCAACATGAAATTGTTTGCGTAGGAGTTAGCTTTAGCAAAGAGAAACGTGGAATTAATGGTTATGAATATTGTAAAATTCCCAAGCAATAGAATCTTATGAAGAACTTATCAAAAGAACAATTTCTTCCCATAGTACGAATAATTCTTGAAACAGGTTTAGTCGGGAAACTCCAAGAAGAACATACTATTATGGAGTTTCTATCTTCCATTCGGGAATTGAGAACCATGAAGTCCTTGGATGACCGCTATAACAATCTATATGACGATGTACACAAGCATTGGGTGGACAACTATGATGACTATGACGATGACAATCTGTTCTTTACACGGCTCAAATTATTGGATGATAGCAAATTCTATTATCCCTTTTTGGAATCTTGCGTGAATCCTGTGTACATAGCAGATGAAGAATATCGTTTACATTTAGTAAAAGTGATAAATGCTCAGATAGAGCAATATGGCATACAGCTGGCGATTACGACATACGAGAATGGTAAGGGATATTATAGAGTTATGGACTTGATTGCGGAAATGGACACGACAGACATTGTCCGTAATGAAATCCCGTTTTACGTAGAAAAACGCCCAAGTGGATATTCACATATCAAATCGTCTCATGATGCACCGCCACAATATCCTGCATTCGTATTAGTATCAGATGATGGTTGGAGTGACGGCAACGCACATGTGCAGTTCAACCTGTTCCTGTATTTAACGGAAAGGGATATGTATTCGTTTGGTTTGGTCAAGTTAGTAAGGAAAAATAGCAATAAAGAATGTAGCCAGGAACATCCTTATTTTGTAAAAGATGATGGACTCCCCGATATATTTCAAAACCTACCACCAGAATTTTGTACATTGGGACAAAAGGCGGAGTATTATTCTGGCATAAAGAAAGTCTGTCCAAATACCTATATGTCTGTTTTTGTGGCATTGCGAGATGTGGCCATATTTTCACAAATTGATGACGAGTTTAGAAATACCCAATATTACAGTTGTTTGGTAAGAGACAATGCCGCTGAGCGAAATATTAGAGAAGCGCGTCTTCTTCTTGAAGGAGTAGATGTAGAAGACAGATATTCCTTTGAATACACATTTCGACCCAAATATTCAGAAAATGATGTATCTTTCCAATTCTCATTTAGACATCCACGGCATCTACTTTCACGAAGAATATATGCGGTAATAGGGAAAAATGGAGTTGGAAAAACACTATTTATATCAACCTTACCACGTGATTTGTCGTCTTCATCAGAAGAAAACTTTCATCCACGAAAACCATTGTTGAGCAAGGTCATATCATTTTCAGAAAGTAATTTCGATAACTTTAAGCAAGCAGACAACAATACTCGGCTTAACTATGTCCATTGTGGTATGGTAAAACAAGTGGATGATGATGTCAATATTCCAAAAAGTAAAAATGATTTGACATCAGAATTATTACGCGCATACGAAAAGTTAGCAAAACTCGGAAGAGCAAAACATTTGAGACGCGTTCTAAAGAATTTGGTAAATGAAGAACTTATTTCCAAACTTTTTGATAATACAGGTAGTGATGAGTATGTGCTCTGTAAAGCAAAATTTCCTGACTTGATGAAGAAAATGAGTTCTGGTGAGAGTATCATGTTCTATTTGTTTTGTATGCTAGAGGCAGAAATGAGATATGATTCTCTTATTCTATTAGATGAACCAGAAACCCATTTGCATCCTAACGCCATGTCTGAACTCATTTGTGCATTGGACGATATGTTGCAGGACTATGAATCTTGTTGTATCATGGTGACACATTCTCCTATGTTAGTCCGAGAATTATCTTCTGACTGTGTGTATGTCATGGAAAGAGAAGGGAAAATATCGGTGGTAAGAAAACCAGGAATAGAAACCATAGGCGCTGATTTGACCATGTTGACAGATTATATTTTCGGTTCTCGTGAAGTTCAGAGAAACTATAAACGACGAATAGAACAAATGGCATGTCGTATGCCGTACGATAAAATGATAGAACGTATTAAATCAAAAGACTTACCATTGGGCTTAGGTATAGAATTGTTTATTAGGAGTTTATATCCAAACGGCAATGAAGAAGAGAAACAGGTATAAAAAAACGCATACAAGTTTCATAGGTATGTGCTTTCAAGGAAACGGAATGGCTCCAAAGGCATCGTAGAGAACATTGAATGTAAGTTGCGTCGTCGCTTTGGACTATACAAACGCTTGCTGAATGAAGACAAACTTGAGGAACTTACCCATTTGCGACTTACAGAAGAAAGAAGAAATGCCTTAAAAGATTTATACACCTATGATTCAAAGGCATTCTGTGAGTTAAGGATTGAACTTACTACTGATGAGAATAATAGAATGTCCAATCTATGTCCCAATTGTTTGTTAGAAATAGCAGGAACTCTTGACCATATAATTCCACAGACACCTTTTCCTGAATACAGTACTAATCCATATAACTTGATTCCATGTTGTTCTACATGCAATAGCAAGAAAAATGATGACTGGATAAAGAACGGGAAGCGAAGCATTATAGATTTCTAAATTGACGACATACCTGATATTCAATTCTTGTATGCCTACCCTATATTAGTCAAAGGATATTTGGATATAACATATGAAATCCATTTTCCGCTGGGTTTTGACATAACGCTAAAGGACAGATTGAAAAATCATTTTGGGAAATTGGAGCTTTTAAAGCGGTATCGTGAAAATTCGGATGACAAAATAAATGAATTGGCAAGTGATATAAAGGCTGCAGAAAAATATGGCCTTAATGATGACAATATAAAAGGAATGATAAAGATGAAAGCTAACGAGATGCAACATAAACACGGTATTAACTATTGGGTGCCTATACTAAATATCGCTTGTGTGGATGATGAAAATGTATATAACTATCTTAAAGGAAGATAGACATTTTTTCTACATCGTTACCTAATGTATTCCTTTATAATTATAATGCACAGACATTATCTGAAGATAATGCCTTGGTAAAAAAATGGCAAAAAGACAACAGAAATAAATAATAAAGCTACGAATATGCACAAAGACTCATTCGATTTCATCTACAACGCCGAAGGCGATTATTACGATTTAGTTGTAGACAAGAAAATTCAGAAAGTCGTAGAAGAGCTGAAGGCATTGCCTCATGATGTACTAATCCGCTATCTGACCTATTGGTCAGAGGCCATAGACAGCCGTAAATATGTAGTGGAGAGTGACCTTCCGCATGAAGAATGGTACATAGACTGTTGTGACTATGCAGCCAGTGAGACGGATGAAGAACGATATATGCATGCCAAGTGTATGGCAGAAACACTTGGACATATGCTGCAAGACATCAAGAATAATTATCCTAACAAGTATCCTGCTGCCATGCGCACGCTGAAGTCATGGAAGAACTACAGTTTTATAGGGTTCACACCTGCCATGCGTGAGGAAATCGACAAGGTTTGGATAGAACCGAGTACGTGGAATGATGGTAAAAAGGCAGCTATGGCATATGTTCCATTGCTTGAAGTCTTTATGAAGCAATACGAAGAAGGCAAGAATGAGGAGGCGGCTGGAAATGCTTTTTATCTTCTTGAACGACTTGCAAGGCTACACTGTAAGGATGTGGATTACTTTGAGCCTGACAGAGAGAGTCATTGTTCGTATTATGAGTTCTTGTTGGAGGCAGTATGCAATATTCTGACACTTGTCATGAAAGACAAGCGTACAGAGCAGCGATATAGTAATGCTATGGTTTGGCATATTAACACAATCAATATGCTGTATGGGCAGATGTTTCAGTCTTCATTTACCAGTTTTGAGGATTTTCTGTATGGGGATGCTAAGAGAGACACGTTTGTGTTTGGGTTTGAATACTTGTTGGAGAAGAATTCGGGCAAAAACCGATGAAAACCGACTGCAGAGTGGGCTTTGACAAAAACTGCTGAGTGCGAGGAGACAAAAACCGATAAAAACACCGCATCTGTTTTCCGAGTCTTCGACTTGCTTTTCATTCATACAAAGCCTTACGAGAACGAGTTCTCGACTGCTTTATCTGAATGCAAAGCTGTGGCACGATGTGCCACTCGGAAAACAGATACGGCGATAAACAGAATAAAAACCGTTGGAACTTACAAAGTGCGTATTGAGAACACATATGGTCGTAAACAGAATAAAAACCAGTGGGGTATGCAGAACTGTGGACATCACTTTAAAGAATTCTATCACCACACATTCCATATAAACTTTTAGTATATGCCAGATAAGAAAACCTACGAATGGGACTTCGACCTGTTTGAAAAGACATGGAGTTTACGAGGCAGACCTTGCCCTGATTGTGTAAACGAAAGCAACTGGAGGGCATGGAGGCAATACCTGTCAAGACTTATAAGCAAACATCTGTGTGCGGAGACCATGCAGACAGCAGAGTTTCAAGAAGAGTTGGAAGCGGTTCGTAGAGACAAGGAAGAACGCCTTGCCTATCAGAAAAGACTGGATGAAGCTGCCGAGGTGCGCAGAAGGAGAAGCTGTATGGAACGTCCGAAGATAGATTATGTACCCAAAGGATTGTATATAGACCTGGAGGAAGCATATGCCAAGTACTTCCAGCAAGTGGTGACCTTCTTCCCTGATGATAAAGACGACTTCATGTATATGCTACGACCGTTGGAGCGTTGGGAGAAGAAGTCGATACCAGCAGTATTGGCAAAAGGACGACCAGATGCAGCGTATGCCATTGCCATGGGATTGTGCGAACATCTGCCCTTGCTGATATTCAGGGAGGACATCAGAGACTATCTGAATGAGTACAAGCTACGTATCGGCAAAATGATATACGCAAGCTTTGCTGCATTGGTGGATAGTGTAGCAGCATGGAACAACGAGGAGAAGCGAGAAGAGGTCTTCACCTACATCTTTACGCATCTGTCACGGTTTGATGATTTCAAACGAGTGCAGAACAATATACAGATGTTGGCACCAAGCAAGAAATTCACGGGAGAGCCCGTGAAGATCGAGCGAGAGATGAATGACGAAGAAGAAAGAGCTGCAAAAAATGCTGAGCATAGGCGACGGGAGAAAGAGCGACAGATACTGGAAGCAGAGAAAGAAGCCAAGTCGTTGATACCTTTGAACAAGGACTATGAACAGAAGATCTTCAACAGAAGAAATGTGGATTGGGACTGTTATAGCATCTGGCAGCTGATGTTGGAAGAGAACAAGAATATCGAGAAGTTGCTTGTCATAGGAGAATACCAGACGGCAGCATTGATGTTCCTGCAACTGACAAAATCCATGTGCAGACACTTCGTGATAGACAGGCACTGGGAGTATTTTGATGATATGTACAGTCCAGAATATGCCATAAGAGACTTGACAGAGGAGTTTGAACGATTGGCGAAGGAAGGAAAACTGCCTGAGGATGTGAATGTTTATTTGCATGAGGCGTGGAAAGAGATTGAGGGAATGGAGAGTTGTACGGATTATGGGGTGCCGAGAGGGGCTTTGCCCTTTTAGTTGGCAGTGGGTGTTGGATGACAAAAAACTGCTATGGCATGGGATTTAGACAAAAACTGCTGCAAGGTGGAATTTAGACAAAAACCGAGATAAACCCCGTATCTGTTTTCCGAGTCTTTGACTTGCTTTACATCCAGCTAAAGCCTTACGAGAGTGAACTCTCGACTGCTTTATCTGAATGCAAAGCTGTGGCACGATGTGCCACTCGTAAAACAAATACGGTGATAAACAGAATAAAAACCGTTGGGGCTTGCAAACAGTACAAGTCTCATAACCTCAAAACTCTGAATATCGAATGAATCAAATATATCTATGATAATTTATGAATAGTGTTGAAATAGAAAAGAAGATAAGGGAATTGGTGGGACACTATCTGATAAAGGACTATCATGTAACCGTAAGGCGTGGAGACGTGATACTATGGTTGCCGGATATATGTAAGGATAGCCCATTCAATAAATTGATGGATGAGGTGTATGGGGCGTTGGATGACAGCATCCGAATAAGCATAATATACCCGAACAACGGCAAGAAAGTCAGTGAGTTCATCAAGGAAAACATGGAAGAGATAAAGCGCATGAATTTGATTTAATGCGTAGATAATAATTTGTGGAACTGCCATTTAAGATTATTTCGATTATCTAATTACATTATGCGAAAAACGAAATTTGGCTATATAAAGGATGGGAATTATATCCGTATTGGTGACAATATGCATGGGATATATAAGACCTACGATGATATGCGTTTTAACTGGCAGTTAGTCAGTCAGACAGAAGGTGACATAACAAAGTACTATCTGCTGAACAATAACACAGAGGCCATTGAGTACGTAGGACGAAAAGACCCGTGGTCGTCACTGGCTGTCGGCACCAAGGAGCAGTATCTCTATATGGATAATGCGCAAGGCTCGATGCAGGACGTGACAACCTATGGAAGAGAATATATTACTGGGGAAAAACGTAAACAGCAGAGCAACAGTATCTATAAAACCATCAATGGAGAAGAATGCCTTGTAACATACGCCTATTATGCTATCAACAAGAACAGAGGAAAGGAATACAACAGTAAGGACGCATACGTCTGTGAACATTTCATGCGCAACGAGTATGCCATCAGCAACAATGACCACCATATCATTCTGGAAGGATTAAAGAGCGTAAAGCTCTCAGATGACAATATCGCAGAAGTAGTGTTTGCGGGAGAAGACAAAACCACGTGGGTAAATCTGTACACCATGCAGGAGTTTGATGAGCGTCCGATTGTAGAGCATATGGGATTCATGGACGTGCTGAGAGTTGGCTATAACTATTATTTCTATAAAAACAGAGACATGGCAGGCATACCGATGCATCATCGGGAATGCGTGGCAAATGACAGAATATTCCAGTTCTTGGACCTGTATATGATACTTAGAGACCAACCCAATAAAGTCTACTATATATCTGGAGAGCACCGAAGAAAGGAACAGTGGTATCTGATACTGATTGACATCACCAATGCCAATTCGAAGACTCATAAAGAAATACCCTCGATGTGGTTGCCGAGGCGAAGTTGATATGAAGGAAATACGACTTTACGACTACCAGGCAGAAATGAAAGAACGGATTGAGGCGGCTTTTCGGTCGTGTCAATCCGTGATGGTGCAGATGCCGACAGGTACGGGAAAAACTGTGCTACTGACCGAAGTAGTGAAAAACGAAAAGGGAAAAGTGAAGAATCCATGTGTGTGGATTGTGGTACATCGGCGTGAATTGGTAGAGCAGATAAAGGAAACGCTTGAAACCATGATGAGTAGCTTCTCTACTTCTGGCACTACACCTTCCCTCTTATTGTATGATTCTCGCATAAAGATCATGTCGATACAATGGCTGTCGAGACACTATCAAGAACTGAAGGAAAAACCATCATTGATAGTAATCGACGAGGCGCATCATGCCGTGGCGAAAACCTACAAGGAGGTGATGGATGCTTATCCTGAGGCAAAGAAACTGGGACTGACAGCCACGCCCTGCCGACTGACCAAACGAGGGTTCACCGATTTGTTTGACGTGCTACTGCAGTCTTGGTCAGCAAAGAAGTTTATTGCCGATGGGTGGTTATCGCTGTATGACTATATGTCCATCAGAGAGGACAGCGAGGACTGGCGTACGGTGAACTCACTGAAGAAAAGAGGTGCCGACGGAGACTTCTCGCTGAGAGAGATGAGTGAGAAAATGAATGTGCAGCCAAGTATCGAGAGGCTTTGCGATACGGTGATAAGATATGCTGCAAACAAGAAAGGCATCACTTACGCCATAGACATAGCCCATGCGGAACATATAGCAGAAGCGTACAGACAGCATGGCATAAATGCTGTTGCGATAAGTAGCAAGACACCGCTTTTAGAAAGAAAGGCAATCATTGAAAGGTTTAAGAAAACAAGTGTAGGAGATTATTATGGTAAACCTTGTTGTGCCTCTCTGGGACTTACTAAGCTATTTGGTGAAACATTGAGTGCTGACTATAAGGCAGACGTGAGGGATAAGACATTGGAGCAAATCAACGACATTCAAGTGCTGGTGAATGTCGATTTGTTCGGTGAAGGCTTTGACTGCCCCGATGTAGAGTTTATCCAGTTGGCGAGACCCACACTGTCGTTGGCAAAATACCTGCAGCAAGTAGGACGTGGCATGCGTGTGTTTGAGGGCAAGAAGTATTGCTTGATTTTGGACAATGTCGGGCTGTACCGTTTGTTTGGTCTGCCGTCAGATGACAGAGACTGGCAAGCTATGTTTGAGGGACGTGTAGCAGGTAAAGGCATTCTAACAGAAGAGGTGGAAGGGCTGTATAACATAGCCTATTCCGTTTGTAACGAACAAGAGAGAATCACTTCGGACGCACGAACAGAACTAATCACCGTGATGACACATGAGGGGCAACGTATGGACTTGGAGGAAGCATACGGCTACGAGATAGTCAGCAACAAGGAAGGGCTGTCTGGTGTTGTGGATAAGGACGGCAAGGAAGTGTTACCCTGTGAATATAATAAGGTAGAACTGAAAGCATACGGAATCGCCAAGCTGTATTCTCGACGGAAGATAGACAGAGAACGTCCATGGATGGACTTGCGTAATGGAATACGATACTTCAAGCGACCGAGAATCGAGAAGCATGGTTTTCTGGAGTTCTCCACTACAGACGGGTTGCGCCTCTATCCGAGAGTAAAGACACGTCAGATGGACGAGAACTGTTTTGTATTGCGGAATGTGTTGGACAATGGGACAGACGAAGGGCTGCGGTTCCGCAATTTCTTCGTGCAGCCATCAGAGCCAGACAGACTATACATGTTCAAGGAGAAAATAGAAGACCTGTCGATTTGGGAAGACGAGCAAGGAGGTTTGGCTTGGCGCAAGGCTTGGGATACCATGTTGCATCCTATGACAACTGAAGAATTAGTAGAAAAGAGAAACACATGGGAAGAAGAAGTCAAGCAGTTTGAAGAGGAAAAGAAACAGTACATAATTTTTTTCAGACCAGAAATAAAAATAGATTACATCGGATGCAGAACACAGTTAACTGACTATAAAGAACCTGCCAATCTGAGAGTCACCTGCGTTACGAAGAACAATTATCAAGTTTATTATCGGAGACATTGGCTGGATAAATGGGAGTCATTAGGCAGTTATGCTAAGATATACCCACAGGCATACGGTATAAGAATAGTGCAGAACAGAGAAGGCAAATACCTTGTACGCACAGAACTGTACAAACCAATGGAAAAGCCAGAACAGACGTATGAGTTTGCAGAGCTGCAGGACAACGCCCTGCTTCATTTTACGGAGCAAGGCAAGGAATACTGGGTATATTTGGAGAATATGACCTGCTTAACCCGTAAGCCAGAATTTGTCACCATTGGTTTTATGGATTTCCTGAAGATCGGTGGAGTGTATATGAGACGTGGAAGAAACAATGGTGAAACTTACAGAAGAGCAGAGATAAGGATGTACGATGACATTTGTTTCCTGGGAACAAGAGAGGTATTCGTCAAGACGGCATATAGAAAATACCATTATTACATACAGCAACGGTCATTGGACGGCAAACATTTTGTGCTGAGTGATAGTATGAAACCAAAAGAATCATCAACATGGTTTGATATGTACTATGACGGGAAGAATCCTCCAATAGTAGAAAGACGAAAAAAGGATTATGAAATATACGGAGTGAAGAAGTAGCTTCATAGAATGAGTATAGGCAAAGGCGGATGTGCAAGATGGAGAGTCTTGAGCATCCGCCTTTTTAGTTGTAGCCGGGATTGAATAAAAACCGTTGGTGCACACAAACTGCGCATTGAGAATACATACATCGTAAACAGAATAAAAACACTTGTGGCTATTTGGACTGGGCGATATAGTCCAATAACACCTTGGCATCTATAGATTTACGCTTGTATTTTATGGACAAATGAAGATGGGGAGCGGTGGATCGACCAGAGGAACCAGTAATGGCGATTGGAGTACCTGCTTGGACAGGGCTACCTTGTAGAACGAGGATGTGTGAGAGATGGCAGTAGCTGATAGTATAGTTACCATGACGAAGAGTAATGAAATTGCCGGAACGTTTGTCATTGCCGATGCGTTCTACAATACCATCAAGTATGGCATAACAAGGTTCATAGTTGGCACGCAGGTCAATACCGTTATGAAACTTTCTCTTGGCAGTGAATGGGTCATTGCGGTAGCCATATGGTGACGTAATATAGATATTTTGAAGAGGAAACGAGATTTGTGAGCTTGCAGTAACAGGCTTATTTGTTGTAAAATCATTGGTAGCCATTGAGTCAATGACTGATGGCTGCTTAATAGAAGAGGTATCACGAGAAAGTGGTGCCTCTTTTTTTATATGTGGTGTTACGACCTTAACCTTGTAACGACGATTATGATTATCTACGGAGTAGAACTGAGCATGAACTGTTGTAGAAACAGAGAGTCCGACAGCAGTTATGAAGACCAATAAAAACTTTTTCATGTAGACAAAAGTAGTATCAGGAAAAGGAATGGCAAAACTGCGAAGATTGAAGGAACGAAAATATAACATCAAATAAGAATCAAGTATGATTATTCATTGATTATCATACTTGAATTATAAATTAGCATAAATGTAAGCTCCAAGAAAGAGCGATATTCTTGCAATGGCCACATTCCAATATAATTTTGCTGATGTGTGGCGTATGTTTGCGTTGAAGGCAAAAGGCTGCACAGTTGGAAATCAATAAATACAATCAAATATGAAAGCAAGAATAGAAGAACATGAAGTGCCGTACCAGACACTTGCCAAGTACGGATTGACACGAGAAATGATTGAAGACCTGCCCATGCATGTATTGGAAGACATCGGTCAGGGAAGACGTTCGCCAGTACTGCCCATACAGGTGGAGGATGAAAATGAGAATGTTATCAAGAGTCGAACACGTTTCGCTTTTGTACGCATGGAAGATGGTAAGGTAGACGTAATGTTCTATCCAGTACTGAGCCAAGCACCTTTGGCGCAATATGACCAGGAACAACAGAAGCAGTTACTATCAGGAAAAGCCATCCTTGCAGACATGATGATGGACGGGAAACAGAGCAAAGCATTCGTGCAGTTGGATGCAGAGACCAACCAAGTGATGTATGCCCCCACACCTGTCATTGGTCGCAACCTGCAAGTACTGTCAGGAGAAATGCACCTGAGTTCAGCAGAAATAAAAGTCATCCAGCATGGTGAACCGCTTACATTCGTAATGGACGAAGACCCTGTTACAGTTGGCATTGACCTGAACGAAAGCACTGGCATCAGACTATGTCAAGGTGATGACCGGAAATGGCAAGAGCAGACTAAAAGAGAATGGGATAAATACACATTCGGATGTTATGGCTGTTGGGTTATGGACGATGACGGTAATCTGGACTATGTCAGTGAGGATGATTATACGGAAGAGTTGTGGAATGAGTTGTCACGCAAACGAGAGGGACATCTTGCGAGAGTGGGACATCATTAAAAAGGTTGGGGTCATTGGGTGGTGTGCCGATAGGTGGGCTTAGACAAAAACCTAATGTTGAGTGGAAGTTAGACAAAAACCGAAAAAACTCCGCATCTGTTTTCCGAGTCTTCGACTTGCTTTTCATCCATACAAAGCCTTACGAGAACGAGTTCTCGACTGCTTTATATGAATGTAAAGCTGTGGCACGATGTGCCACTCGGAAAACAGATGCGGCGATAAACAGAATAAAAACCGTTGGGGGCTTGCGAACTGGGCATCGGGAAATACATACCGTTATGGACATTGAAAACATTCGTTGCTCTTAAACAATGGCTACTACTCGGAAAATAGATGCAGCGATAAACAGAATAAAAACCGTTGGGGACTTGTTAGGCATAGGCCTTACTGCGCCTATTTAAGCCGACTAAGCCGTGGCGGAGAATAGAAGGCAAATATGGGATAACAATAGAAAAATCAGAATACAAGAAGAATGGCAAAGAACAAATATTATCCAGAGGAAGTACTGGTAGAAAAAGTTCAGAAAAGAGAATATGGTTGGTTGGATTATGTCAACCATTACTCAGAGGAATGGCAGGAAGAATACACACAGTACTGCTTAAACAAGGGATTGTGCATCTGCGAGGACAGTGCGAGACAGTTTGTAGCATATAAGGACAAATTGTTGGAAGAAGCACTTGAGCGAGGGGATGCGTAGAAGTATCACTAAAAACACGAGAAAAGGATGGCGATAAGAAAACAATTGAATCCAAGGCAGATGGACTTGTCCCCAGAGTTGCGTGATCTGCTTATGCGCAATGGTATGCAAGCGCACATCATTGCCGATGGCAATGGGTATCAGTTGGCAGTGCAGGGACATGACAGTCCGTTGCTCACCTACAGACTCACCGAGAAGCAAATGCTTGCATTGACAGACTGGGGAACCAGCTATGCCAACAAGACAGCCTATAATACCTTCACGAGTGTTGTAGGCAATGACTTTTATCTGCCTAAAAACTTCGTGCATGCCCGTAATGCCAACGGACGTGTAGCAATGGGACTACATGGGTATCGTATAGGAATTGGTGAGTATGGACGAACAGGAGGGTATTGTATGCACCCTCCTCACTTTTTGGGATGGACACCGAGAATGCAGGATGGCTGGCATCTCCGAAGAGTTGGCGGTCAACTTTTCTATCCGCAAGCCCCAATGGTGTCAGAACGTTGGGACAGAAGAATGAATCCAGGCGAACTGCAATCAGGCGGTTATGGGTTCTATTATAAGGGACAGGCACAACAGCCAGTTGTAAGTCAAGATGTTCTGCAAAATTTGCAAGCAGTGGTAACACCAGTGGTAAGCAGACCAAGAAGCAATGAACCAGCCAAGCCCTACAAGGAGTTGATAACATCCCCAGTCTATTTCTCCAACGAGAAATGGCAGGAATGTCTTTCATCGCATGGTATCATCATTGATGAGCAGAGCAAAACGCTTACCATCCAGTCAAAAGCCACGAATGTAGATATGGTGTATGACTTGAAAGAAGACGAGTTGAAGGCGTTGACCAACAACTCCATCAAGCAAATGCCAATAGATAAACGACTGGACATACTGAACAATGTAATCAAAGATGACTTTGCGGATAAGGTTACCATGAATATGCTGAACAACAAAGAGCGCATCAACATAGGGTTGCGTCCAGAAGTGCAGCAAGAAATGGAGCAACGACAGCAACCAGTCGTTGAAGCCGGACAAGACGAAGAACTGACTGTGGAGCGAGAGCCACAGATTCATGGTGATGCATCGGTAAATGGACAAGACCTGAACCTATTGGACGAAAGTAAAGGTTGGTACCGAGAAGTAAAGAACGGACGTGAGGTGCAAGTGGACGAAATATATGTCGAAAAGATACAAAATACAGAAGCACCAGTTGCAGCAAGCGAGCAAGCAAAAGAGCAGGGACAATCAGCAAAGCAACAAGAAAAGGGCGATGTGAAATACCGCATGACAGCCATTATCAACGGAGAATCCATCAGTCATGAAATAAGCCAGAAACAATATGACAAGTTTATGGCAGTGGATGACTATCACCGTATGAAGCTCTTTTCCAACATCTTTAAGGAAGTGGACATGAAGTCACGTCCTGAAGCCAGCACTGGATTGGGAAGCAAAATTTTTGCAGCTTTAGCCGCAGGAGCCGTAGTAACATCAGAATTAGCGCATGGAATGAGCCATCATCCCCATCCTGAAATCTATGTAGATTGCACGGAAGGAAGACATCCCCCACGCCCCTATTTCAAGCCTGGAGTAGACATGCCCAATGAGGTGGCAGCGAGAAATTTCGAAGCACAGATGAATCAGGAAATAACAGAAATACGACGAGGATATTAATGAACGGAGATTTGACATACAATGACTTCTTGCAGCGATTACGCATACAAGACGTGCTCGTGGATGCAGGTTATCATCTGAATAAACGAGATGGATTGCGCTATCCGTCGTATATCCGTACTGACAGTGAAGGACGACGTGTGCGAGGAGACAAGTTTATTGTGACAGCCAACGGTCAATGCTGTTTTCAGCCACCACGTCAGAAACTGTATAATGTAATCTCCTTCATCAAGGAACATCCAGAAAAATTTGACGAATATCGAGCAGGAATGTCCACGGACAGATTGGTAAACTTGGTATGCAACCGCTTGTTGAACAATCCAGTGCAAGAGCATTACAACCCGATATTGGCACCCAAAGCAACAAGTAATCAATTCTCATTAAAAGACTATGATTTGTTGAAGTTTGACACTGGAGATAGAAACACCCAAAAGCCATTCTATTTCTACTTCAAGCCAAGAGGTATAGACCTGTATACACAGTATGCCTTTAACAAGCACTTTGTTCTTGCGACCAGACACAGGAACGACGGACTGAAATATACCAATTTGGCTTTTCCGTTGACCAAGCCGGGAGACAATACCATTGTCGGACTGGAAGAACGCGGTCGTCCAAGAATGGATGGAAGCAGCACATATAAAGGCAAGGCCGAGGGCAGCAATGGAAGTGAAGGTCTGTGGATAGCCAACTTGAAGAACGAACCTTTGGATCGTGTAGGTGGTGTCGGATGGTTTGAGAGTGCCTATGATGCAATGTCATTTTATCAGATACATCGTGAGGCAATAAAGCAAAATCCCGAGCTTTCACGTAATGGCATATACGTATCTACTGGCGGTTCACCTACCAAAGGACAGATAAAAGGAATGTTGGAAGCCACACCGCGAGCTCAACATTATCTATGCTTTGATAACGATAAGGCAGGACGTGAATTTGTGGAGCTATTCAAACAAATTGCGAAAGAGCAAGGTATAAATCCAGACAACGTTAGAGTCATGCCAATCCCCATGTGGGCAAAAGATTGGAATGATGTGTTGTTGGACAAACCAAGTGAGGAGCATATCAAATCATTGGAAGGAGAATTCGAACCATTGGGAGTACCAGACGAAAGAAAACCAGGAGGAATGAGGAGGTGATGCGTGGTGCTATAAGCCTTGCTGGGCCTTTCTAAGCCGACTAAGTATAATCCGCAAATCGAAATGTTCGCGCATTTTAAAACGAAAAGTTCATTTCACAAAACGAAATGTATAAATTGAAGCACTCTTTATCCCATTTGAGCAGGTCATCCATAAGCTAAAAATAACAGATAAATCACTTGCAAATATCAGCAAAAATCACTATCTTTACATAGTTAAATTGAGGTTGTTTACCCCAAAATCAGTTTAGTTTTGTATTCCCCTACCCTATCAATATTCTAAAAAAAATCGACCGACTTCGCCGGTATTTGAATACCTTTTAAACGTGATTCGGAAACCATCCGAATCACGTTCTTTCGTTTTAGTCGCTTCGCTCCACGCTTTGGCGCTTTGCGCTTACGCCACCTCGCGTATCGCCTTATACGCTGCCACGCTTTGCGCCCGAACGATTTTGCCGCGGAAGGCCAGACGCGAGCCGATACCCGCACTCGTATACGAAGCATCGTTACTCGCACTCGCATGCGACACACCGCCATACGCGCCCGCATCGCTGCACCCGCGACAGACCACACGGACTGTAGCGGTGCTTATCCAGTACTTATCGGTATAGTAGGTAGAAGACGATCCGTTCAGATTACCCACCGGAACCAGGTCCATATACTTGCCGTGTGCCACGCCTGTTGTCCATTGGTCACTGGCCGTTTTGCCCTGCACCCAGCGCACCGTGCCGTCCGGCATCCAGATGCGCCATTTGCCCACGTTGCCGCTGTCGTTCGGCAGATCCACGCCGTCCATCATGTCATACTTGTTGCCGTAGATGTCCTCATAGCCCAGGCAGCAGATATTGTTCACCTGCACCACAGTCGCCTGTCCGTATTCGTCCCGGCTCTTATACCAGGCAAACTGGTGCACCAGGCCGTCAATCAGCGAATTCGTAATTTTGTTGTTGATGGCATACGCTTCATCGTAGCCGATGGTATCTGTCATCCCATGCTCGGCCGTTCCGCCTGTTGTTCGGTTATTGTTATGCTGTCCGGCACCACATTGTTCCTGCATGTCCCTACGCCCGTACTTTGCATAGCTCAGGTTCGCGATGCGGCTGTGCATCAGGGCATCTATCTGCTGCATGCCACGCTGCTGGCTGTAATAGTGGAAGTCCGTCCAGGTCATGCTTGCCGTGGTCGAAGCTCCGGTTATGCAGGCACGCAGCTTGCTGCCCACCACCGAACTGCCCACAACGGCACACAGATGCTCCTCATTGGCCACCCAATCCGGTTCCATGTCCTCTATTTTGTCGCTGTTGCTCAGTACCACATGGTCAAACTCAGCCGTGTTCAGTATGGAGAAATGCAGAGCCGTCGCACGCTCCGGAACGTCTGCTATCAGATACATGCCCGCCTCAAACTTCAAGCCGATGGTCGGCACCACGATGCTCTTCAGGATGTTTCCTGCAGCATCCACAAACACACTGCCGATAAGCCCCGTGCCGGGAACGCTCGGAAAGCGGACACGTCTGTAGCCGGATACATCCACCTTACATACCGAATAGGCCTTGTCAGTCGTATAGGATTCCATCAACGTAGGCTTTCCGCTCATAATCTTGCGTTCACCCAGCCAGCCGCCCTGTGTTTCCTTGATGGCATCCAGCGTCAGTACTGTTGCTTCCGGGACAGGGGGCATTTCGTCCTCCGGGTAGCTGCTGTAGCAGGCATACTTCTTGTTGTTCAGATAATCGTTGATACCCTTGCTCCAGTAGAACGGTTCATACATCATCCAGTCACCCTCGCTGCCGTCCAGCTTCGCCACCGTGCAGTCGTTCATATCCTCCGCATCGGCATAGAAGTTCGAGCTTTCGTCATGCAGGGGGAAATAGGTCATCTCCCCGTCCGGGTTGTTCACTTCCACCTGCTGCCCGGCTATCTCCACTTTCCGGCTCGTGGGCATCTTGGTCACTTTGGCCAATACGCGGTGACGTTTGGACAGAATAGCTTTTATGTGTCCACTCATCACATATTGATTACCAAACTTATACCCTGTTTTATTGTCTAAATTAGAAACATTGGCATCGTCGGCCACACTGTCGTCAAACTCAATCATCGTATAAGGCGGCTGCTTGATCGTCAGTTCCGGATAACGGGCGGCATACTTCTCCAGTTCCTCGTCAGCCAGATACTTCGTCAGCGTCAGCTTACCGCGAAGGCCCGAATGCCGGTCATCCACCGCACCCGTCTGCGTGTACGTTCCGTAATCGAAATACTTCTTCAGCAGCGTTCCGTCGTCTTCCCGGTCTATCTCCAGCACAAAGCGCTCCAGCTTGCCGCTGCCGTTCAGTCTGGCCTGATGCAGGCGTTCCAGCATGGCAAACCCGTCGATGCCGGGGCAGTTCGTATAGCGGTAGCCCCGCACGTTGTTGATGCCCTCCAGCACCAGGCCGCTGTCCTGCAGCTTCGTCAGATATTCCAGAAACAGCTCCTCGATCGTGTCCGGCAGGCATAACTGCACAACGGGCGCACCGGTAGCCAGTTTTACCCGGGTCAGCCCCGTACCTCTCACATCCAGTTTCTTCAGCCGCCCCTGCCAGCTCAAATCCAGGGTGGCCACGTTTCCGTTGTCCCCGTTCCGGGCCAGCAGGTTATTCCGCATGTTCACTTCTTCCAGAAGCAGCATGCCGTTCGTCGAGGCCATGAACGAACCGTTCCGGTATCCGCTGGCTTTCTCCACGCTCATGTCGAGTTTTACCAGTGAGGTCAGCAGACCGAAGTTAAAACCGATGGCGAACGCATCCTCATGCCACACCAGCTCCTTGATTTTGGCTGCACCGACAATCTTCAGCGGGTCATTCTCGCCGAACGAACGGGTCATCTGCAGCGTATGCAGTACATCACCGTCCACCACACCGCTGTCTGCCTGTACTCCGTTACTGGTAGATAACTGCACACGGTACGGGATGGTCAGCCGGTACTGCATCGGTTTCAGCTTATAAGCCTTGTCCAGCGATGCCGTACTCTGGTAGAACTGGGCACCCAGCGTAGATACATAGCCGTATTCCACCTGCTTCAGGTCGTACCGGCGCTGGATGAAGTAGTTCCGGTGAGCTTTTAACGAACCCTTCAGACCGTAGATCTGCGGATAGGTCTGTTTCGCGCCGTCCGCACCCACCGGCATTTCGTTCAGGAACGGGTAAATGTATTTGAAGAGGCCGGACTTGTTATAGAGGCGCGAGCACCACTTCTTCATCTGTTCGGTGTCAAAATGGTCAACTGCCTTCTGGATGCTGAAGGCGCTCATGAAGCTGGTACCGCCGTTCACGCCCTTGGTCATCACTTCCTCCAGCAGATTGCCCATGTTGCCCAGTATCAGGTTCCACAGCCAGCTGTTGTGTCCCTGCATCACGTAGGCACCGTCGCGCTTCGTCTGCCGGTTGTCGTCATACTTCCCGGTCAGGAACGACTTGTTGTCCGAACCCAGCTGGCAGTCCCCGTCGTAATAGGTTATCCACCACATCACGCCGTCCCACGTCCGCACCAGCATGTTTTTCGCCAGCTGGTCAACGCCCAGGTTGAACTGCACATACAGGTAGTAGGCAGCCAGGTTGGGCAGGTTGAAATACTTCCCGGCTTCCTGCTTGAAGGTCGGGCTTGTCCATTTGGCCGTCGGGAACTTGTTGCCGTCATCCTCATAGTCCACCCCGTCAAACGTGTGCGATTCCTTGTTATAGGTCAGATTCTTGCCGGCAGGAGTTTCCTTCACGCATCTGTACAGGAAGCTCATCATTCGGTCAAGGGCCTTGTACATCTTGTCGTACTTGTCACCGGTGCCCAAGTGTTCCTTGATGTTCGGCTCCTCTTCGGCATCGCCACCGCCGTCGTTCCAGAACACGTCTTTCGGGTGGTTGAACTCGAAACCGCCGTCAAAGTTGAAATCCATGAAGTCCGTATGTTCGGGCTCCGTGGACGGCAGCCAGCGGAACAGGCACAGGTCATTCGAGTTGTTCAGCGTCTCGATGCAGATGGGCAGGTATTCCTTCGGCCGGTCGCCGTTTGCCTGCAGGTAGTTCAGGGTGTCGCCGGTTCCCCACTGCTCGCCGCCGATAATCTTGTCCTGGCCGAATATCGGGTAGCTGTCGCTCTTCTCGTTGTTCATGTTGTACTGGCCGTAATAGGTCAGATCCTCATCCACACTCCTGGCCACAAACAGGTCACAGGGCAAGCCGTCAATGGCCGAGCGTATATCCTGCCCGCACGTATCGCTATGGTCGGCTGCATATTGCTGGGCCGGGGTCAGGATACCCATCTCCTTCATGCCGTCGTTGATGAACTTCGCGCCACCGGTGTTGGTCGTCATGGAGGAGTCGGAAAAGTCACACTTCGCACAGGCGAGTTTTGCCCCCACCGAGTTGCCCCGCAGCCTGAACAGGTTCTTCTTGCCCTCCGTAGCTGTCGGGGTGCTCTGCTGCCCGTTGCCGTCTATCTCGCCGTAGGTCATCCGTGCCGTATATCCGCTGGCTGTCTTCTGGAAGTAGAAGCGCAGGTTCTTGCGGGCATAGTTCACCGAACTGGTACCCTGGATGCGCAGATAGATGTCACGGGCTATCCAGTCCAGCGCCCGGTTCTCACCGTTGTAGAATCTCACTTCCCGGCACAGCTTGTTGGCCTTCTTGTTGTTCAGCTGGGCCAGCGCATCCATCACGTTCAGCGTGTCGCTCTCGCTCGGCACCTCACTGCCCACGCTGCCCGTGCCTATCAGTACCAGGATCGAGTTCCGGCGCTTCTTCATCAGTCCCATCAGCTTCTCCATGCTCACCGTGTCCCCCTCGTTCAGCACGCGGTTGTCCTCATCCAGCGAGCGCACGCCCGGTTCCCCGTCGGCATCCTCCAGGTGGTTGCGGTCCACGATATAGTTGTTCAGCACCTCGTCCGAGGTCAGCGCCTTGTTGTAGATGCGCACGCTCTTCACGTTCAGGTCCGCACCCACCGACTTGAACTCCAGCTGGCTCTGGATGTTGAAGTTCACCTTGTCCAGCCACTTCGAGGCGGCACTTTCCTCACCGTTGACATAGAAGCCGATCAGCGTGCGCTGTTCGTTCGTCTGCACGTTCGGGTAGAACACGTAGGTAATGCGGATGTTCGTACCCGGCTGGAATTTCGTACCCACCGAGTCCTCATAGCGCAGCACCTGCCCGGCATCCATCGCCTCGGTCACCACGCCGGTCAGGAACTTGGCCTCTTCCGGAGTCACAATCAACCCGTACCGGTTGCCATTGTCCAGCTGCCCCAGACAGGTAATCAGTTCCGCATTCGTGTCCGTCACATTGGCCGTGCTGTATTCTATCTCCAGCGTCATGCCCACGTCACGGATGGCAAATCCCTCGGGCTTGTCCGCCTCGTTGAAGGGGCGGTATCCACCATCGGCGGTCAGAGTCATGCCAGCACCGCCGGCCAGCAGCAGGCGGTCCTTGTGCCAGCCGCTTCCTGCGCCGTATTCGTTCACGCTCCACAGCACATCACGGAATTCCATCCGTTTGTCACCGCTCACCCAGCTGGCCGGGTTGTTTTCCGTGTTGCTGCGCCCGAAGGCATCAAACGTACCCACCGCATCCGGTGCCAGCGTAGCTTCAATGTCGGGGTGCGATGCGGTGTTCACCCGCACCTCAAGCACCGCATCACCGCACGACACACGGTAGTCCAGCGGTTCCACGTTCACGTTCGTCCGCCCGTAGCTGCCGGTCTCACCGCGCTGCAGCAGGTCTTCCTTCACCACACTGCCCTGATTGGTCACTTTCACTCGGGCCGTGTACGCATCGCGGTCATAGCCGGCATACGAAAAGCTCCATGCCGTGAACTGCTCTGCCTCCAGCACCGGGCGTTTCCATTCTCGCTGGAACCCTGCCGCGCGGTGGCTGAACATCATGCCGGCATAGGCCGTCACACCGCCTGCCTTCAGCAGCGTAATGTAATGCACCTGGCTCACCACGCCGGAGTTCTCATGCTGTGCGTAGGCTTCCACCACGTTCGTACCTTCCTGCATCTGCGTCAGGGGGATGGTCACGTTCTTCTGCTGCACCCCGCTGCCGGCAGAAAGACCGAGGGTAAAGGCCTGTCCGCCGTTCACGCGGTAGTAGATGTTCTTCTCGCCGCTCGTACCCTTGGCCGTAAAGGGGATGTTCACGTCGTTCCGGTACCCGCCGTCGGCCAGCCCGTTGCCCACCGAGTAGGTGGTCTCCAGCGTCATGGCCACCATGGTCACCTTGGCTGTGGCTGTCTTCATCAGCGTGCCGCCCTGGTAGGTAGCCTGCGCCTCCACCTGCACGGTATAGGCGGTTGCATCCTTCAGGTAAGGCGATGCGTCAAAGGTGTAGCTCTGCCCGGCTGTCACACCCACAAACTCCGCATCCTGGAACTCACTGATCACGGTCGAACCGCGCTTCACAATCACGCGGGCTTTCAGGTCGCTGTAGCCGTCCACCGTACCGCCACCGGCAGTACCCACGCCCACGGAGTATTTCACCACAAAGCCGCTTCCCAGTGCCAGGTACTGCGAGGCGGGAAGTCCCGCACCGCCGCTGTCCGTCAGGTCGATGTTTACCACCACCTTGTCGTCATCCGTGTACTTGGAAAAGCGTACCTCCTTCGAGCTCTCGCCGCCCTGGTTATCCTTCTGCTTCACGGTCATCACGTACTGGGTGCCGTCCTCGCTGTCCTGCACGTCCACGTCCGTCACCGTACCCACCATCGCATCAAACACCGTTCCGGATGTAGGTGGTTTCGTCTCGCCGCTCACCAGTTCCTCGGTAGGGGTACGGTTTGACAGTTCCTTCTTCAGAAACGCTTCGACGTCATCGCCTGCATAGGCATGATAGGTGCCGTCCGGCTGTTTCTGGTTCCATGGTGTTTCAAGATTCATCGGATGTTCAGTCGCGTTGATGATTCCGCTTATTTTCCTTTTTGCCATAATACTGTCCTTTTATAATTATTCATTTATCAGTTTTACTGCTACCGTTCCATGCGTCCGATCCGTTCCACGGCTCGTCGCCTTTCCAATAGCCAAGTCCGAAGCAGCTGCTTATTGCGGACCATACCAGCCTTGCACCGGCATAGAGAGCCGACAGGGCACGTTTTCCCACATACGCAGCCGTTATTTCCTTACCGCCTTTGGTTATCATCGTTACTCCTCCTCATAAATCAGATACAGCGTATTCGCATCCTTGTCCTGCAGTGCCTCATAGGCTTCCTCGCTCATCACCTCATGCCGGTAGGCCAGAAGTTTCAGAGCGCCTCCCGTGCCGGTATATATGGCATCGCCCAGCAGGTAAAGCTTGTCCGGCAGGATGGCTGTCCGGTCCGCATTCATGAACATGCCGGCAGGGGGCACACCCGCCACGTCCCAGTCCCCGTACAGGGTGGAGTCCATGTGGTAGGCAAATTTCCCGGCACCGGCCACATACACCACGCTGCCGCCCGGCTTGGTACACTTGTCAGATAAAACGTTCCCGGTCTCCATCCATGAGGAAAAGCGTGCAGTAGCCCCGCCGACGGCTGCTGCCGTAGTCTGTTCCACCTTGGAAGCGGCATTTTCTGCCTTGGCTGCCGCTTCGTTGGCCTTGGTTGCGGCTTCCATGGCGGCCTGGGTCTTTTCCTCCAGTCCGGCTATGGCTCCTTCCGCTTTCTTGGCGGCAGCCTCGGCACGGGCGGCGGCATCGCTCGCAGGCTTCCCTATCAGCTCCAGAGGTACGTTCACCATCTTTCCGTCCTTCTCGCCGGGCAGTGATTTCACACCGTTCAGCGAGGTAACAGTTTCCAAATCCTCCACACCGGTAGAGGACTGGAGCACACGGTCCAGCACTTCCTGAACCAGTTCTTCTTGCGTCATTTCTGCCATAAATCTATTCATCTATCAATTTTACGATCTGTGAATAACATCCTGGGGTTAGCCCGATTACAGACTCTTTTATAAGTATAGCATCCTCAGCACTGATGGATAAATCCCCGTTTGCCTGTATGAGACGCATGCACAATTCATACGAATGGATTTTACGGCTGCTATCCTTATTAGAATCACCGGATGATCGAGCACCTTCCCCATTAAAAAGGCATTGGGCTATAATATCTGTCATTAGCTGGACTTTTCCACCGACTATGAGGTCATTCCCCCTATAATCCTTAAACGTCTTGTTAAAATTCACCTTCATAACTATTCATTTTTATGACACGTTAATGATAATTCCATTCTGTACTTCTACTGTTTTTCCTTTGAATCGCCCAGACCAGCCATTTTGAGGAAGCATTTTATCAGCTTGTACCACACCTCCACTCACCAGAATGTTTCCGGAATGCACCAACACATCGCCATCGAAATATCCTGCTGAAAATGTAAATTTGTCAGGGTAAGTAGGCTTATCACGGCAACTTCCATAAATACCGGCTCCACCAAATGGAGCAATACCCATGATTGCATTGCTAAAATTGTTTGCCTTGGCATATATGCAGGTATCTCCGGTCCAATAGCCGTCATACCCCAATCGAATTTCAGCATCCCCGTTGCTCCAAAGCATGCAATTCCTTTCAACTGTAAATGTTCCTACCTTTCCTCCGTCTTCAACAAATATTTTTCCATATACAGATGCATTCCGGCATTCCATGCTGCCGTCTTCCAGTATTTTAAAGTTTCCATTAGCCGTTACCAATCCCTCCAACTGTATATGGTCGGCAGTCAGTTTGATTTTGCTCACGGTATTTCCATACTCATCCTCTTCCTCCACGCTTACCCCGATAAGGGCAATCTTTCCTGTATTGTCCTGCGCATACAGACCGGAACCTTCAGGCTTTATAACAAGGCCTGTTTCTTTTAGCGCATTACCATCTTTATCAAAGACCGCTGCCGAAATCTTCACCAGCCGGTCGCTCTGATCGAACAGTGTCCTGTACTTATAGGCCAGTGCGTCTGCCTTGTTGGTAGAGAATACCAGCAGTGATATGTAAATCACGCCCGTAAACGACAGCTTGAAGTCGCCTGTTCCGTTCCATAGACCATCCAGCGTGAACATCTTCTCACCGCCCACGGGCAGGTCTTCTTCATGGCCGAACAGGTTGAAGTTCTCAAATCCGGTCTTGTCGGCGTTCACAAATTCTATTTTCAGCCTTCCGGCTTTGATGACCCGGTAGCTGAAGGACAGATACACCACGCCGGGCACCCGTTCGCCCTGGCTGTTCGTCTGCCGGTACTCCGGTACCAGCCGGAAGTCCTCCAGTTTCTGCATGATATAGCTGTTCCGGATATAGGCATAAGGCACCTTGCCGTCGGTCCGTATCTCGGCATGCCCGTCCGGCTTCGTTCCATAAGGACCGCCGTTCGCCCAGATCCAGCGTCCGCCCAGGGTAAACAGCGTAGCCTTGCTGCCCGTCTTCCATTTATCCATGCCGTCAGCAAAACTGCTGTTGTCCAGATAGCTCTGTTCTTCGCGTATTTCTTTGCGCAAGCCTTCCACAGCTGAATGGATTTTCCCCTCGGTTATCTCAAACCGCGTCAGGATGTCCTCACCGGTCATCAGCACAAACGTACCCTTCAGCCACACGTTGTCAGCATACAGGCCGTTTCCCTTCGGTTGGTTGTCTGCCGGAAAAGCGCTGCTCCTGATGCCGTCCAGTTTGCCCAGCCGACAGCGCAGGCAGCCGTTGAAGTTCTTGGCCTTCACACCGTCCAGAATGTCTATACGGGGCTGCCCATCCTCCGTGGCCGCAATGGATATAAGGTTCTGCCGGAGCGGGTTTTCCGTGTTGCCCATCAGCACGCACTCATCGCCGGCCTCCGGCTTCACCCCGCCAAACTCGCTAACCGGAACCATCACCCCGCCGGCTATCACCGAGGCCACCTCCACCCAGTATGCTTTCAGCTTTGCCCCGCCTGTAACGGCACAGCGCATCAGGTCATGGGCCACAAAGCCCGATTCCTGTTCAAACACGATGCGGTAGTTGTCACCCTGCTTCACCACGTCCTTGATCTTGCCGTTGGCTGCCGACACCACCAGTTGGCCGCACACGCTGCGCACCTGCTCAATCAGCAGTTCCAGTGCCACCAGGCTTTGCCGGGCAGTCACTTTGTCCACAGTCAGGTTCGTCAGTCCGGTCAGCTGGTCAATCCACAGCTGCCAGCCCTCACCGGTCAGCCCGTCCACAAACTCCGTGCTGCGCAGCAGTTCGCGGATCACGGCAGTCAGGTACTCGGCATTGCCCTCACCGTCCACGCTGCCGCAGGGCTTGCCGCCGGCAGCCTCGCCAAAGCTCACGCCCTTCAGGAAGCGGATGGGCTCTTTGGCCGTGTCCGGCTGGTTCTTGCTCAGGAACTCTTTCTGGCTGCGCCGGGCGGAAAACAGGTTGTTGTCCGTGGGCAGCGTCTTGTCCCAGCTTCGTATAATGTCCGGAAGGGCAGCGCCTTCCGTCTTTGATTTCGTATAGCTTTTCAGCGCACCGATGCTGTCCGTCACCTTGTCGAACTTGCCCACCTGCAGCGCATCGCTTATCTCGATGTCCATCTGCCCGGGTTCGTTCACTTTGCGGCTGATTTTGGTGATACGGCTCTGCCGGTAGCCTTTTTCCGGGAAATACTTCCGGCTCTCCAGCTTCACCCGTCTGCCCACAAACAGGTCAATGCCGTGCTCCTCCATGTACACCGGGTCTGTCGGAGCTTTGTAGGCGGCAATGTCCAGCCAGTGGTCTTGGTTATATTCCTCTACCGCTGCCGCAAACTCCTCTTCGGCCAGCCGGTAATACTCATCCGGCATCCGGATGTTCCACAGAATATAGGTGTCGCCTGCTCGGGGCACCAGCTTGCCGCCCGGCAGCTGGGTGCCGTCATCGTAGGGCCAGATGGTAATCAGTTCAAATTCCCTCGCCGCACTGTCGTAGTTCACCTCAAAGTAGTGGTCATCGCTTTCTCCCAGTCCGGCCAGGTCGCCCGTTTGGAACGACACACGCTTGGTCTCGCCGGCCAGCTCATACAGATTGGGGTCAAAGTTCAGCCCCCCGTCCCGGAAGTAATAGATGGTGAATTTCTTCCCCTCATCGTCCGTCACCTCCTCACTGCGTACCGAGCTCACCGTACCCACCCGGTGGGGGTAGATACCGCTGAAGGCTTCCTGTTCGTAATGGTCATAGATGCCGTATTCCTCCACGCCCTGCTCGATGTACTTCTTGCCGCCGGGGAGCATCAGCCTCGGGCTGCCGTATTTCTCCGCATCAATATTGCGGGTCGAACCTACCGGGAACAGGCGGGTGTAGAACTTGGCCGTGTTGCTGGTGTCTCTTTCCAGCGAGGTCAGCCCCTTGCCGTACCCCAGGGCGATCTCTTCCCCGTGTTCGCAGCGGCACACGTTCACCGTCTGCCCCTCAATCCACCATTCCACCTTGCCGCCGGCTTTTTCGGCAATGGCTTTCAGCGCTTCGTCGCAGTACATGCCCTCGTAGTCTATCGTGATCAGCTCCGCACCTTCCACCGTACCCACTTTCCAGTCGGTAATGTGGCCCATGCCGTCATTGATGGCTTTCACCACCATCGCCACATGCTCGCGGGGCGTGGCTGTCAGGGTGAACAGGGGGTTCGTGTCCCCGTCCGTCGTCTCCAGCACCAGGAACCGCTTGATCAGGCTCTCCACGCCGTACAGCTTCAGGTCATAGTCCCACTCACCATCGTTCACCTGCTTCGGCGTGTAGCGTTCCGTCAGCCAGTACCGTTCGCCCAGATAGTCCGTGTAGTCGTTCACGTCCAGAGGCAGGAAGTCATAATAGCTGAACGACAGGGAAAGCACATTGTCTCCCTGCACCTCCTTGCTTTGCGTCGAGCTGTCGTTCACAGCCACGTCCGCACGCTTGATCCCGGCTTTGTCATATATCGTTAGAAGCATATTCTAATAGCGTTTGAATTGTCGTGCAAGCGAGTGTCAAAGAGCTTGCTCGATTTGACCGAGCGCAGCCGACAATCAGCTTGCTGAATGGTTATATAATCGGTTTCGGTTCCCGGAACTTTACCCGGAACTTTCCGGCATGCACGCCTTCCCTCCACAGATAGGTCAGCGGGGTGAACTTCGTGCAGTCGGCATACTTCACCCGCAGCTGCAGGTCCAGCTGGGGGAAACGGATCTCCAGCCAGCCGTCCTTCCCCTGCTTCAGGAAATTCACAAAGGCAAAGTACTGCTTCATCCAGCCTGCCTGGGTCTTGTTGTACAGGGCAAAGTGCAGCGTCACGTCCCGCGCCTCGTTCTTGGGATTAAGAACTGCTGAGTATTTCTCCCCGTCCTCTTCCCGTATGTCAACGGCGGTATCTTTCTTGGCCTTGCTCGGGGTCAGGATGGCCGTCAGGTTCTCCATGCCGCCACGCCGGTCTTCCACCAGGAACACGCCGTATTCCGTCCAGATGTCCGTGCCGTTCACCAGCACCAGTCCGCTCAGTATATTGCCCATATCACTTCACTTTTAGTCCGTCACGTATCATTTTCTTTATCACTTCCTTCAGTTCGCCCAGGTGTCCGGCGCTCACACCGGTGTTCTCGGCTATCCGGGCCAGGTGGCCTTCGGCCGTGTCCATCTTCTCCGCCACGCTTTCCAGCCGCTCGTCCATGCTGCTCCAGTGCTGCAGCCCGCTGGTAAACATGCCCTCCAGCTTCGTCCCCTGGTCCTGCGTCATGGCCGTAAAGCCGCCCGCTTTCGCACTCTGGCTGGTGCCGCCGGCTTCGGTCTTGTCGTAGCCCGTGGCTGCCGCCAGGTTGTCACGCAGGGCAAGGGCTTCGTCCACATACTGCATGTACTCTTCAGTCAGCGCGTTCCGTTCCGCCTCGGTCAGTTCGTTGTCCTCCATGGCCTTGCCGAACTTCTCCCACCAGCCTTTCAGTTTTTCACTGTACATCTCACCGATCTTGTTGCTCAGCATCGCCCGCATGAAGTACTCGGATATATCCTCCGCAGCCTCCTTAGCTCCGTACTTCATGTTCATCAGGTTGTCGATGAAGCTGCTGTACATACCGTCGAATGAAATGCCCGTCAGCCCTTCATACAGCTGGTCGGTCAGTTCCTCCAGCTTGCCGGCCTGGTCTATGTAGTCATCCAGCTTCTCGGTCAGTCGCCCGCCGTAACCGCCCTTGCCGGTGTTCTGTATCTGCGTCCACATGTCCACATTCGAACGCAGCGCTTTCATCTCCTCCGGGCTCAGGCTCCACAGGTTCCCGTCCCACTGGCGGCCAATCTGTCCGCTCAGCTTGTCTATCTGTGCCTGGCTGAAGCCGCCCCAGTAGTAGTTCCAGCTGTGGTGACTTCCGCTGTAGCGTGCCTGTTCCTTCGCTATCTGCAGATAGTTTGCATTCGTTTCTTTCTGGTATTTGTAAGCATCCCGGTAAGCTTCCACCGATTTAGTCCCCTTGCTCGCCTTGATGGTATCGGTCAAGTCCTCGATGGAGGTCTGCAGTTTCTCGTTCCGGTCCGTAAGACGGTCTATAGCCGCCTGCACTTCCTTGGCGTTTCCGCCGATGCCGAACAGCTTGTTGAAACCTCCGAAAGACACCGTATTCAGCAGTCCTCCGATTCCTTTCACAAGTGAACCGCCTATCTGTTTGAACAGGTCCCCGCTGAGGATATTGTCGAGTATTCCGGTTATCGCATTGAAAATGGTGTCTATCAATGATGAAATAATCGGGCCAATACCGTCTTTCAGCAAATCCAGTATGGACAGAATGGCCGATATGATCTGCCCGATGACTCCGGCACTTGACAGGGTCTCGGACATCTGACTGATGGCATCACCGACCTTGCCTCCGATATTCAGTTTTGAAAGACCGGTAAGCATGTTCTGGATTCCTTCAAATGATCCCTGCAAGGTTCCGCTCGCAAAGCCGTGCAACCCGTTGGATACCATGTTCAACCCGTCAACCGTGTCCTGGGAGGCACTTTTCACCTCCCCGGCAAGCGCCTTCATTTCAGAGGTGGCGTTCAGGTATTCTTCGTCAGCTGAAGCGCTGGACGATTGGGCCATTTGAAGAGCGATTTTGGTACGTTCTATTTCTGCCTGGTTACCGCTTTCAAGAGCCTTGTTGTAATCGGTCTGCGCTGCTTTTAACCGGGCGAATGCCGCTTCCTGCTGCAGTTCCGCATTTTGCACGCGTGTTACGGCATTCCCCAAAGCGTGCATCTGCGTTTGCAGCCGGGCAAAATCCAATGTGCCGTTGCCACCGGGGAGCATGCTTTGAATACGTTCAATGGCATCGTAAACAACCTGCTGGTCCGCTGCTCCTGATTTTTTGAACTCATCCGTCTTGACATACTGCTTAAGTTCGCCAAGCAGGTTCTTCATCTGGTCTGCAAGCAGACCGGTCAAATCCCCGAACGCTGCTCCCCAGTCTATCTTCTGGGTAAGGGCTTCCATGTCCACTTTGTGCACAGCCGCATCACGCTGCTTCTCCAAAGTCAGCCTTTCGCCCTGGGACTGTGCCTTGCGGATTTTCTCGGCATATTCTTCAGCGATGGCCAGTTTCTGCTGCTGGAAGGTACCGTATTCCTTCAGATAGTCACGCATGGCTTCCGCCTCTTCCCTGTACACGTCCGTCTCCGCTTTTTTCCGGGACTCGGTGTTTGAGGCACGGGCTTTTTCAAGTGCATCCTGTTGCTCACGGGTAAGTCCGTTATCTCCGGTGGATATGCCGGCTTCCTTGTTCTCACGCTTCCAGTCGGCTTCCTGCCGATTAATTTCTTCTTTTCTCGCGTTATAGTCATATTCGATTTGTGCCAGTTTCTTTTCGGTACCGGCTTGCATGCGGTCTATCTCTTCCTTCCGGTTTTCAGCCTGCAGGGCGGCAAGATCCTTCGCCAGCCTGCGCTCTGTGGCAAGCCGTTGCTTGGCTTCCGCTTCCGGATTCTTTCCGGGCTGTTTAGGGTCGGTATGACCGCCGATATTTCCTTTTTTGGCTGCTTCTGCGGCTTTCCTTACCTCTTCCTCCGCTTTTTTCAGATAACCGTCGCGTTTGTTTTCGGCATTTTTCAACAGTATGTCATAAGCTTCCTGATTATGTTTCTTAATGGCAGCCTGTGCGTCATAGAACTGCCCGGATTCTGCCATGCTTGACTGAATGATATATTGTCCCCATTTCCCGAAAAAGCCCATGGCGCTTTCCGCCTCTTCCGGTTTCTGCGCCTTGATTTTATTCACCTCTTCATCGGCTTCTGCAGCTTTTTTTACAAGGTTCTGGACATTGGCCTGGTGCAGCAGAACCTGTACATAGTCCTCGCTCTTTTGGATAAGGGTATCATACCATTCGGAAAGTGTTTTATAATACCCGAAAGATTCCCCGTACTTGCGGTTCAGTTCCTCCACCTTGGCCTTTTCCTGTTCCTTGCTTCCGGTGAAGTTCTTTATTTCATTGATAACCGATTTCAGTTCAAAGCGGGTACGCACCATCTGGGCACGTCCGTCCTTCTCTATCTCGGTCATTTCCTTCAGCGATATGTTGAATTCATCCACGCCTTTTTTGGCACTGAACAGGTTTTTCGTCCAATCCCAGATTTCGTCACCGTACATTACCAGCAGCATGATGCCGGTGGTCATGGCCGTCTGCCAGGAAAAAAGTGAGGAAAGAACCTGCTTCCATACCGGTGTGCCTTTCTTGCCGGACTTCTGCAGCTCATCGTATTCTTTCCGGGCACGGGCCAGTTCGTCCGTAAAAATCGGCAGGTTGTTGGATATGGCCAGGAAGAACATCTGCGCTCCCATGGCCAAAGAAGGCATTTCACGCGCCATCTGCTGGATGCTGTTGTGAAGACCATTGAACTGTCGCTGTGCATTGGGTACATCTGCAGGGGTGACCTGCACGGATTCCGATTCCTCCTGCAGCAGTTTCAACTTGCCGCGCAATTCATCAAGCTGCTTCTCCAGTGCATGGATCTGCGCGATATTGGCACTCTGGTCCAGATTTGGGGAAGCCGTCTCACCGGCAAGGCGCAGCCTTTCCAGTTCAGCCTCCAACAATCTGACGGTATTACGCAGTTCCAGCGCCTCACGCTCGGCTTTATTCATACCGGGCGTAAGGTTATCCTTCATCAAAAATTCAACTTCTACAGGTTTGCTCATTCCAGTTTGCTTTGAAAAAATCCTATTATATCGTTCGCCTCATCCTCGGCGCTGCGCTCCGGGTGGCGGTCACACTTACCGCTGCCCCTCTTCTGCCGCACATACCGCGGCGCGTCGCTCAGCATCAGTATCAGTGTCTGGTAGTTCACACCGTCCAGAATGTAGTCCACACTCCAGCCCGTTGCCGATGCTATCTGCCACACGAAGCCGAAAGGGCTATGGGAACCCTCATACCGGATCCTTAACTCCCCATCCTTGCCTGGCTCAGTCTCGGAGTCATCGGGTTCGCCCGCGCCGCCGAGCTGATAATACGCATAAAATCCTTCGTGCCCATCAGACGCTCGAATGTCCGGAACATAGCCGTCAGATAGCGCCACTCCACAAAGTTCCGAAGCACCCATGCCGTCACCCCAATGCCTACATGTCGCGACACATAGCCCCGGCACACCGTATAGGCCAGCAGACGGCTCACAGCCTTGCCATGTTCCGCTACAAAGCTTAGTTCCTCGGTCTTGTCCTTCGGCTGCCACCCGGGTTCAACACCCATCTTCAGGTATTCCCTCGCCAGCAGAATCTGCCCGCGCAGTCTCGGACGCTTCATCGTCACACGCACCTCCAACGGACATTTCAGCCACGGAAGCTTCCACCTTTTAAGAGGAACGGACACGCCGCTGTCCAGCAGCGCATCCGCACACTCCATTTCTATCAGTTGTTCCAGCCGGTCAGCCATACACTATCCCTCCTTGCTTGTGACCTCCTCACTTTGAACCGAGGCAGCCGCCGCTGCTCCCGCAGCAGGCAGCTTGTGCTCTCCCCACTCTTCGGGCAGGGTTTCCGAGTCAAACACGCCGTAGGGCTGCGAACCGTCCTCCGGCATAGCCACCTCCAACGTACATTCTATCTTGGCCGTTTCCGTAAGCGTCAGCTTACCGCCCAGGTTGCTCAGCAGCGTGCCGTTCGGTATCAGGATGCTCCGTCCGCTCACCAGTTCCAGTTCGAAAGGACCTTGCATCAGCAGGGCGGCTTGTGGAGCAGTCCAGCCTATTGGGTTCTTCTTCTCGTTGTCTTCTTTCGCATAGTGCAGCGTGCCGCCCAGCATGGCATGCAAGTTCTTGTAGTCCGTCTGGATTACGTTGAATGTGGGGGCGATGCTACCGTTGCTCTGCGGAATGATCAGCACGGGGGCACCCGGTGCCTGTTCCGCCTCAATCTTTGCAGCTTCGGGCTTCTGGCCGTTCAGGTCAAACGAGCCTTTTTCAATATAGCCTATCACGAAGTCATTGTATTTCACGGCACCGATACCGTACATAAAATTCTTGTTCATCGTTTATAAAGTTTGATGGTTAATAACACACCGACCAATAAGCCGGCCAATACACCTGTGATAAACGTCCGCATCCGGTTCGGAGGACGTTTTTCTACTGTTTGAACGTCATTCGAAGTTTCACTATTGGTCTCGTTTCGGATGCGTGTCAGCTCTTCTTCATACCACAGCACCAACTGTTGCAGGCTGTCACACGAGGCTTCGGCCACAAGGTTACCGCTACCGTCAGTCCCTACAATCAGATTGGCCTGTCCGCTCTTGCCACGGTACACGGCACCTTCAGGAAGCTTACGGAGGCTGTCCGCCGGTATGGTCAGCTTCACCGCACTCGCCGGTATCCCCGCCATCATCAGTCCCGCCCGTCGATTTCCGCTCGCGCTGTCGGCGCTTGCCGATTCCGTCCGGACTTCCCGGTTCATGCTCTTTCGGTGACTCGCGCAACCTGTCAAGCACAGGGCAATCGTCACGATGAGGACAGTTTCCGGCTGTATCAATAGCTTTTCTAAGACGGGCCATCTCGCGCGTATTGCGGGCCAGTTCCTTCTTTGTTTCACAAAATTCATCTTTTAGAGGTTTTACAATATTTTCCATCAAAATACGGGTGGCATGTTCAGCGTTATCTATGCGCATAGCCTCAGCACCGGCCTCGGCCTTCATCGCTTCCGCTTTCGCTTTTCTCACAGTAGCCCGCAAGGAGCCAATGGTCGCCACCGTACCAACCAGACCACCGCCAAGGATAATGTTCATAAATTCGCTCAAGTCCATACCACCCGGTTTTATTATTGATTAATACCTATTTCTTTCAACCATTCCTGCACATCGAAGCTCGGACAGGCTTTCGCTGCCAGTTCGTTGTGTCCTACAATGCGTACATCAGGGAAACTGGAATGAAACGCTTTTACATAGCGTTCCAACGCATCCTTCTGCTCCTCGGTGCGGGTGTCTTTCGGGGTCTTACCGTCTTTTTCCACGCCTCCGGCATACACGATGTGACGGCTTACACTGTTATATCCCTTGGCTCCGTTGGTCACTTCCCAAGGGTCCACCTGTGCATCCTCATTGTTTTCTACCAGACGTTCCACGCCTCCGTTCAGGTGGAACAGGTCGGTATAGCCAACCTGCTTCCATCCTCTTCCTCCCTGGGCAACCGGAGAAGTATGCCATTTGCGGATGTCCGCCGATGATACCTCACGCCCCTCCGGAGTTGCCGTACAGTGAATTACCAAATACTTCAACTTTCCCATATCTTTTATGCTTGATAGCTACTCATCATTACAGCAGCGGCATCCTCTTTCTTTGGCATAGCAATGAAATAATGACGGTAGTTAATTAAATTACGCTGGTGTTGCGGATCAGTAGAAGCTTCACTAAAATACATGCGGGTGCTCCCGGTAGCCTTGAATACACGCTTTGTATAGAAAGCAAAAGAACATTGGAATTCCCCAGTTTCCGGCTTTGCTGCCAATGCTTTTTTTGCACCGGCAGTCGTGTAGATTGGGTTATTGGCATACTCATAGATGTCAAATCCATACAGTCTTCCGATTTTACCTGTATTGCGGTCGATGTTGTACTGTTCTTTGAAACTCTGATCTACAAGCAACAGGTCATTAACATGGTCTGTACACAATACCAGACGACGGTTGTCTGCAGGTACCATCAAGTTATCCAAAGTTGCTTTTAATGCCACAAGATCATTCGGGATCAGACGAAGACGATTAGTCCCTTCTACTTTGGGTCCTGTTGTCTTTAACACAGGAGTAGTAGCCGTATTGTTCTTTGCACAGAAGCTATGGGCTGCTTTCGCAAATTTCGCATCATTTATAGAATTTGAGTGGCTCTCTTTGACACGCTGCATTTTATCATAGCTGATGGCATACAGTTCATCATCTGTTATAGGAGTTACTTTGGTCTGGAATTTATCCAGTTTAATGGCAATATCTTTGTCATCCAATTCTTGGATTTCAATCGGATAAGTCGTATTATTCACCAATACTTCAGGGTCAACGCCAACATCTACCAAGTGTATCACATCATTTTCAACGATAGAACTTTGATCAGGTATCCCATCCAACCAGCTCCCTTCCAGTCCAGCACGAAGAGCTTTAACCAATTCACCAGTCCAGACTTCTTTTAACACTCCAGTACGAAGAATAGAAGCAGTATCCGGCGTATATCCTACCAACATACCCACTGCATTCATTCCAATAGCGCCTGCTATAGGGGCAACTCCCAGAATAGAGGCAAAAGCGGCACCGGTCAGCGAATTGAACAACAGTGCCATAATAATCATTGTTACATGCTTCATCATACTTTTCTTTTTTTTAAAGTTCACACTCAAATCCGTATTCTGCCTTATACAATCGCTTGTACTCATCCGGATTCTGTTCTCGCAGTTCCAGTAGCGCATCGCCAGGTACTTCACTTAACTTTGCGTATGTAGTGGGTAGTGCTGAAACACGACCATTTACGTTTGTCAAAACTGCCGACAGCTTCACCTGGGGCTGCATGGCATCAAGCACATTCTTCAGTTCATCAGCACCGACCTTCTTGCCAAGTTCGATAAACTGTGTCTTCTTGTCTTCTCCCAAACGTTTTTCCACCACTGCCTTTTCCACAAGACCGGTAATACGGGCCAAAGTCAGCTTCCCGTTTTCTTGTTTCAGGAAATCATTCTCTGCCTTGGCTGCTTTCAGTTCATTTAAGGCTCGATTAACATCAGCCTCCGTTGCCGTTTCCGGCAGCCCCAATTGAAGGGCCAAAAGTTTCAGTTCCATTTCTTCTGTTGTTTTTTGGTTATTAATTAGTGGCAAAGGACAATCACCATCCTTTCCCAATGTGATTTGCTTCCCATCCTTCATCAGTACGATGGCATCATCATTGGAACCTACGTCCACCAGTGATACCTCATACAGTTTGCTTTTGGTTATTGTCGGGCTGGTCTGCCCTTGCAGCAAATGTTCGGGCTGGTCACTCAGTTCCAGAATATCTATTCCGGCACTCACCATTCTCAGGCTGCCAAATTCAAACTGTTTCTTGCATCTTTTACTGAGGTCGGTTGCTTCGTCAAACACCAGTTCCCCGGTTACCTCACCATCTTCCACCCGAAGGTCCTTCACATAGCCAATCACGTTCCCGCGTTGGTGCATGTACAGCAGTACCGGGTTTCGGCAATACTGCTCCACACTCATGCCCGATGTCAGCACACGGCTTCCGTAGCTGTTCAGGCTGTCGTTTGAAATTCTTACACGTTTACTCATTTTCTCATGCCACGCCTTTATGCATTGGCGCTGCAATATTACAGAGCACTTACCGGGAAGCCAAAAAAGTGTGCAATGGTTGCACACTTCTATGAAACCGTTGCACATTATTTTGGCTGCAAGCTGATAAGCGGACAACTTTGCGAATAAATCGGGCAGGTGCAAGGGACTCCGAAGCCTGCCTTTAACCCTATATTCTTTATTATATGACAAAGGCAGAAATCGAAAAGAAAAAATCTCTTGCACGCTCACTGTTCCTTTCCGGCATGGAGCAGACCGAAATTGCGGAGAAAGTGGACGTATCACGCGTCACCATTTCAAAATGGTGCACGGCTGACGGATGGAAAGAAGCAAGGGCGGCAAAGAACGTCACCCGGCCGGAACTGGTGAACAAACTCCTGCTCACCATTGATACACTCATTACTCAAGTCAACGAATCAAACGACCCTGCACTTGTAGCCGGTCTCGGGGACAAACTGGCCAAACTTTCAGCGGTGATCGAAAAGTTAGACAAGAAGGCCAATGTAGTGGATGTCATTGAAGTATTCATGGCATTCTCCAAATGGATTGAATACCGTTCAACCATCGACCCGGAAGTGACTCCGGAACTGGTCAGGGCAATCAACAAGTACCAGGATCTGTATATCACCGAACAGATGGGCATAAAATAAAACAGCTATGGCAACAGCAGCGGAAAAGAAACAGGCATACGAACAGTGGAAGGAACACTGTAAAAGAGTACAGTCCATCACGGATACGGCTTTGCTTGCCAACGAGACACCGGCACAAAAGGACAGGCGTATTCTGCGGCTGCAGGGTAACTATGCCGCGTTCTGTGAATATTACTTTCCCCACTTCCTCACCTTGCGTGACAAAACCACCGGGGAAGTCATACGCACCATCCACAATGCACCGTTCCACAATGCGGCAGCGGCTAAAGTAAAAGGTACACCCAACCTGAAGGCAGTATTCATGTGGCCGCGTGGCCATGCCAAGTCCACACACATGGACATTTTTGTTCCGCTGTGGCTGATGTTCCAGCCCAAGCGCCTCATCAACTTCATGGTGGTGGTCGGCAAAAGCGAAGATTCAGCCACGCGTCTGCTGGGAGATATTCAGGCAGAACTGGAGCATAACCAGCGCATCATTGCCGATTTCGGCAAGCAGCAGGGAAATGCCTCCTGGCAGGATGGGGAGTTCAAGGCAGCCAACGGGGTGAAATTCCTGGCTTGCGGACGCGGACAGTCTCCGCGTGGTCTGCGCGACCGGGAAGCACGTCCGGACTACATCGTCATCGATGACTTGGATGACGACGAACTGTGCCGCAATGAGAAACGGGTGCATGACATTACAGACTGGGTGAAAGAAGCCCTTTTTGGTGCACTGGATGTGGGTCGGGGACGTTTTATCATGGTCGGGAACCTCATTTCTAAAAACTCGGTGCTGGCCAATCTCACCAAGACAAAAGGGGTACATGTATCCGTCATCAAGGCCATAGACAGGAACGGTGAACCGGTATGGCGCGAAAAATGGACCAAAGAAGAAGCGCAGGAATACAGGGATTTCGTAGGCTACCGGGCATGGGAAAAGGAGATGATGCACAACCCCATCGTGGACGGCACTATTTTTCGGGCAGACTGGATTCGTTACAAGAAACTGCCCAGGCTGTCCAAGTATGAAATGCTGGTCTGCTATACCGACCCCTCTTTCAAATCGACCACTTCAAACGACTACAAGGCTTGCCGCCTTTGGGGCAAGATTGGGAAGGAACTGCACCTTATAGACTGTTACGTCCGGCAGGATACCGTTTCCGGAATGGTACGGTGGCTTTACGACCTCTACGAGCGTACACGCGATACGGCAGCCGTCCAGTTCTTTATGGAAGCGAACTTCATGCAGGATGTCATTCTGGATGAGTTTGAGGCAGAAGGAAATCTGCGTGGATACCAACTGCCCATCATGCCGGACAAACGAAAGAAGCCGGACAAGCTCCAGCGCATCGAAGCGGTCTCACCATTATGGGAACGCGGTTTCGTATTCTACAATGAGAAGTTGAAAGAATCGCCGGATATGCAGACCGGCATCGAACAGACCTTGGCTCTGGAGCGTGGCAGCCGTATTCACGATGATGCACCGGATGCCGACGAGGGAGCCATCTGGATGCTGCAGCGCAATTCAAGACAGGAGAGTTTTCAACCGGTGTTCGGCAAAAGGCCGACCGCCAAAAATATATGGTAACATGATACAGCTGATTAAAAGAATGATTTTTGCATGGCGCTATAAACGTGCCGTTGCCCGTGCTTGCAAGTATGCCAAGCTCTACGGAAGAAAATACTACGTCCTGTATATGGGCGGCAAACTGAAAGTTGTCCCCAAAAGGAATATCTGCGAACTGATTCACCGCCACCGTTTCCGCAAGGGAACCACTATCCGGGATATAGAAAAAATGGCATTGTTCATCACTAAATAATAAGGTCATGTTCATTACAGAAGAAGATTACAAAGTTGTCATCGGCGACAACGCATTGAAGGTTATTTCTCAGGTAAGCCCGGAAAACCGTACCAATGCAGAAGCGGAAGCCCGGGAAGAAATTGCCGGTTATCTACGGCCGAAATACGACTGTACGGCCATTTTCTCTGCACAGGATGAACACCGGAACCGGCTCATTGTCATGTACACCTGCGACATTTCACTTTACCACATGAGTGCAGCCATGCCGCAAAAGATGGGAAGCGAGATACGCAAGGAACGATATGAACGGGCCATCAAGTGGCTTGAAGGCGTACAGGCCGGGAAAATTGTCCCTGATTTGCCCTTGGCTGTCGGAGAGGACGGGCTTCCGTCTGGAAATTCATTTGTTTACAGCTGTCAGAAGCAGCTTCATCATAACTGGTAGGACTATGGATATTAAAGACTTTTTCAGCGGTATGTTTTCCAGTAAACCGAAAAACGTACTGCAAACACCATACGGCAATTTCAACCTGGCCAAGGGGAAAGACATCAAGCGGGTGCAGAAAATGGTCATCGACCTGCAACGCACCACCGATGCACTCACCCGGAAAGACATCAAGAACTGGCGCGATGCCTGGCAGTATGCCATCAATGTGGACAGCCCCAGCCGCCAGCGCCTGTACGACATCTACCGGGACGCGGAAATAGACCTTCATCTCTCCGGGTGTGTGGAGCAGCGCAGAGGTTTTGTCATGGCACGTTCGTTCAAAATCGTGGATATGAAAGGGGATGAGAACGAGGAAGCGGTTCATTTCTTTGACCAGTCCTGGTTCAAGCAGCTCATGCGCTATGCCCTTGATTCAATCTACTGGGGGCATTCGCTCATCGAATTGGGCGACCTTTGCACTGACGGCGACGGCTGCATCTGTTATTCGGATGTGAAGCTTATTCCGCGCAAACATGTCATTCCTGAGTACGGACGTGTCATAACCGACCTCGGGCAGGACTGGACTACCGGTATAGATTACCGCCAGCCTCCTTTTTCCGACTGGCTCATTGAGGCCGGCAGACCTGACGACCTCGGGCTGTATCTCAAGGCGGCTTCACAGACTATCCCCAAAAAGAACATGCTGGCCTTTTGGGACACCTTCGGGGAAATATTCGGAATGCCCATGCGCATAGCACGCACCACTTCGCGCGATCAGAAAGAGATTGACCGTCTCGACCAAATGCTGCGTGAAGCCGGGACTGCCCTCTCTATGGTGGCAGGAATGGAAACCGAAATCGAGTTTGTGGAAAGCGGCAAGGGAGATGCATTCAATGTCTATGACAAGCGAATCGATCGGGCCAACTCCGAACTGTCAAAGCTTATCATCGGGCAGACGATGACCATCGAGGACGGAAGTAGCCTCTCACAGTCTGAAACGCACCTTGAAGTGTTCCAAAACCTTGTGGAAAGCGACTGTGATATGCTTCGGGATATAGTGAACAACCAGCTCATTCCGCGAATGGTGCGCCACGGGTTCCCTGTCAAAGGGCTGCGCTTTGATTGGGACTACTCCATTGATTACACACCCGAACAGCAGAAAGCATACGAAGAAATGGTACTGCAGCACTACAAGGTGAAGCCACAGTACTTTGAGGAAAAATACGGCATTCCGTGCGAGGAGAAGGAGCCGAAGGAAGAGCCGGACCCGACAGATCCGAAAAAAAAGAAAGACGGCAAACCGGCTGAAACGCTGTCCCGTTTTTTCGACTGAGCCCCGATGATTATTCGGGGCTGCACCAGCGATATTCCCGGTTGTTGGAAAACAGGAAGCCCATCCTGCAGGCGGGAAAAACGGAGGACATCGAAAAAATGGCCAAGGAATGGGCTTCAATAATCAAGAACAAAGAAGCCAGAAAAGATGCGGAAGATGCAGCCCGTATTATCTTGGAACATGGCATCAAGCTTCCCAGACTGCTAAAAAAGAAAGGAGGAAAAACTTCCGGGGCAGAATACCGGGCACCCATGTTTGAGGGTGATGACGGTATTCTGTATTTCAACGAACTCCGTGAACGGGACTACAAATCGTACAAGGAAAAGAAAATGCAGTACCGCTCAGGTGCACAGGATAACACATTCCTTCATGAACTGGGTCACCACATCGATGCGCTGCTGGAGCCCAAAGCTTACAGCATGGTAGAGCACCAGTGGAACATGGAGAAGGTGAACAAGGAACTTATCGAAAAGGAACTGTCCAGATATGCCTTGGAGAACCGGGCCGAGTTTGAAGCCGAGCTAATCAGCGCAACACTCAGGGGGAAAACATTCTCCAAAGAACTGCTGTCATATTCCAATCTGCATAATCCGGAGCAGAATGAAGGAATAGCAAAAAACTTGCTGCAGTATGCATCCGGAAAAGATATATGCACACCGGTTGACCTGGTACGTGAAAAGTTCGACCGCATGATGAAGGTACTGTTCCGGCAGGAAGGGGCCAACCTTGAAATAGGTATTCTGGCATCCGAAGAAGCGCAGGATTTTATAGAAACTCATTCCTCTGTCCTGAACGGATCATTCCGGCAGGTGGAAATGTCCGAGGCTATGCGCAAACGGCTGGAGCGCTCCAACTATGTATTCTCCGGGCTGAAGACCTTTCATGAACTGAATGAAGCCTTTCCCTCCTTATTGGATGAGAACGGCAATAGAAAGACGTTCGAACGCTTTTTGAATGATGTCCGGAAGATCGACGAAACATACAATTCAAACTATCTACGGGCTGAATTCAACTTTGTACAGGCTTCGGCTGAAATGGCGGCCAAATGGGAACGGTTCATGCAGGACGGTGACCGCTATTATCTGCAGTACCGCACGGCCGGGGATGCAAAGGTACGTCCCACCCATGCGGAGATGGCCGGTATCACACTCCCGGCTTCAGACCCGTTCTGGGCAGAATTCTATCCGCCTAACGGATGGGGCTGCCGCTGTTCCGTAGTCCAGGTACGCAAATCCAAGTATCCGGTTACGGATCATGAAGAGGCTATGGCAAGAGGGGAGTCAGCTTTGGAACTTGACAAGAAAGGTATGTTCAGGTTCAATGCAGGCATGGAGCAAAAGACGATGCCCGACTATAACCCATACACCATCAAGCGGTGTAAGGATTGCGATATAGCGAAAGGAAAACTGAAGCTGGCAAAGAATCCTATTCCTGACAATGAACTCTGCGAGGCATGCCAGTTCATCCGTTCTATTCAAAACAGGAATGGGGCTGCGGACAGAATTCAATCGTACTCCGAAAACGAATGGGAAAGAACCTATATTTCTCCGGATGATAACGGATTTGTAGTAACCCAATGGGAACGAATCCATGAATCAGAACCCAGCAAAGCGGAACGCCTGAAATTCAACAAAGAAATGCGTATGTGCAAAATTATTGCAGACAATGGTCATGACGTGGAATATCTTCAAGGAGTCAACAGACCGGAAGGGCAGACATACGACATTACCATAGACGGAATAAAAGCTGATTTGAAATGTATTGAAGGCGGTGCTGGCAACATTGTAAAATATGCCAAAAAAGCACTTACAAAACAAGGAGGTGAAGCCGTGATTTTTGAAATACCATCGCATGACATTCAGTTTTATAAAGCTATTACAGAAGCAAGAAGAAAATGTGAAGGACATATATTCTTCTACATAGCGGACGAAAAAGTGCTTAAAGAGGTACAAAAAAGAGGCCAGTAAAAACTGACCTCGGGGCGGTACACGGTCTTGCGACCCTGTCCCTTCGTATTTCTACGCACTGCAAATATACAAAACAATTTTCAAAAACAACTCGTTATGAACAAAATTATCGAATTTCTCAAACAAAGCAACCGCTATAAGCACCTTATTGGCGGTCTTCTTGTAGGATTTGCCGCCCTCAATCCGTGGACGGCTCTGTATGCATCCATTATCGCTGCCTCCTGTCTGGAGCTCAAAGACAAACTGAAAGGCGGACTTTGGGACTGGATAGACTGGTCTCTTACCGTCATCGGCGGCATATTGTCTGCCCTATTTTGGTGGATAGTGTAATGCTTTAGCTCATTTTGCCTGTTAAATCAGTAACTTTGTACCCGGTGGAGCTTCCCGATAGTCCGTGTGGTCTATCGCGGGTACAACAATGCGAACGCGAATGGCGGTGTGTCGAATGCGAATGCGAATAACGATGCTTCGAATACGAATGCGAATATCGGCTCGCGTCTGGAAATCTAATTAATCGGCGTACAGCACCGGGGACGTGTCCCCGAAGCGGTGCCGAGGGAAGCAAGCCACAGCAACAGCACCCATTAGGGTGGAAAGCTGAAAAATCACGCGTCGGGTGGAGTTTGGTAGGCTGTTATCAGTTCGAAGAAGTCAGACCCGGGGAAAGGAAGGCCCTTATCTTCTGTTTTTACTAACCAACAGCAGAACCGTATGCGCAGGGAAGGATACATCATAGAGGAAATCATCGAATACTCCAATATGTCGGAGGCATTCGATGCCGTACTGCGCGGAACGGATCGTAAGGAATCAATCCAAGGGAAAAAGCTACTTGCACATAGGGAGGAAGTTATATCCAAACTTACTGCTGCCATTGAAAACGGTTCGTTTCAACTTGGTGGATACCATGAGACGGAAATCAAAGAGTATGGCAAAAGTCGCATCCTGCAGATTTTATCCATGTATGACCGCATCGCAGTATATGCCGTAATGAACGTGGTGGATCGTCACCTGCAGAAACGCTATATCCGGACTACCGGGGCCAGCATTAAACGACGTGGCACTCATGATCTGATGAACTGCATACGTACCGATTTGCAAAAAGACCCGGAAAGCACGATGTATGCCTACAAATTTGACATCCGCAGGTTCTACGACAATGTGCGGCAGGATTTTGTGATGTGGTGCTTCCGCAGGATATTCAAGGACAAAAGGCTGTTGGTACTGCTGGAGCGGTTCGTGACACTGCTGCCTGAGGGTATCAGCTTCGGACTGCGCAGTTCACAGGGAGCAGGCAACCTGCTTCTGTCTGTATTTTTAGATCACTATCTGAAGGATAAGTACGGGGTCCGTTATTACTATCGCTATTGCGATGACGGACTGGTACTCGGTAAAACGAAAGCGGAATTGTGGAAGATTCGTGATGCTATTCACGGGCAAATGGAGAAAATAGACTTGGAAATCAAGCCGAATGAACGGGTGTTTCCTGTAGAAGAAGACATTGATTTCCTTGGCTATGTTATCCGTCCTGACTATGTGAGATTGCGGAAACGTATCAAGCAGAAGTTTGCCCGGAAGATGCACGAGGTAAAATCGAGAAAAAGACGGCGGGAACTGATTGCCAGTTTCTACGGCATGACGAAACACGCCGACTGTAATAAGTTGTTTAAAAAATTAACAGGCAAAGAAATGAGAAGTTTTAAAGACTTGAATGTCGCTTACAAGCCGGAGGACGGCAAAAAGCGATTTCCCGGAGTGGTGGTAAGTATCCGGGAACTGGTAAACTTACCGATTGTAGTGAAGGACTTCGAGACCGGTATCAAGACCGAGCAGGGAGAAGACCGCTGTATTGTGGCCATCGAAGTGAACGGCGAGGCAAAGAAATTCTTCACCAACAGCGAGGAAATGAAGAATATTCTCGCACAAGTGAAAGAAATGCCGGATGGTTTTCCGTTTGAAACGACCATCAAGACAGAGACCTTCGGCAAAGGTAGAACCAAATACGTGTTTACATGAGAAGAGTTGAAGGAAGTGCCGGTGTGTCGCTGATGGAATGCACGAACCCGGTTAAAGACAAATGGCGCATCCGCTGGGATGTGCAGGAAAAAGAGAACGGCTCTGCCTCCTACATGGAAGAGGAGTTCTGGCATAAGCCTACTGATGAAGAAATCCGCACATTGGTTATGTCCTGGTATAACAGCCAGACTGACGCTGCTATCCTGTCCGGATTCGCCTATAATGGTGTCCCTGTATGGCTTTCTACGGAAAATCAATACAACTATAAGACAGCATACGATTTGGCCGTACAGACAGGCGGAGAAACCCTGCCAGTGACGTTTAAGTTTGGTTCGGATGAACAACCCGAATACCATACTTTTAGCCGGTTAGATGAGTTGAAAGACTTCTATACGAAAGCGGTAAGGTATATCCAGAAGGTTCTGGCTGAAGGCTGGGAAAAGAAGGATAAGTTCAATTTGGAATTATACCAGGTTGAATGATTGACAATCCCTTCGGGGGAGGGATAAAAAAAGCCCCCGGCCTGTTAAAAATCATCTCACCTACTTTTAACTTAAACGCATCCAGTGCGCACGACCGGGGGCAATGCCCTCGCCGCGCACTGGATGCGTTTTTAAATCAAAAGTAAGTGAGATGTTGCAAATGTACGAATTTTAACTGGATATGAAAGTAATTGAGATACTAAAATTGAACAGGGAGCTTTTAAAAACATGCCATTACATGGGCATACGACCCGATGATGTGCAATATATAGAACTATATAATGAATATAACAAGTTGCATACCAATGGTGAAAAAGTGTCTTATATCGTAGCAACGCTTTCCCTACGATATGGCATCAGTGAACGAAAGGTATATGACCTGATCAGGCGTTTTAAAACCGACTGCAATTTGTGTGCAGTGTAATCAGGACTTCCTCCCACTAAAGGCAAACTTCCCTACCCTACCTTTGTATCGCAATAAATAACATTCATATCATGAACAAGTATTATCAAATCTTAGGCAAGGTGCTTTCGTCCGGAAAGATGCAAAGCAATAAAAAAGGGAATATCCGCTACCTACTGAATGAACAGCTGACGCTGCTCCCTGCCGACCTTCTTGATATATTCGAGGGGCATACCATAGCGCGGAAGAAGTTAAAAAACGAGTTACAACTGTTTATGAGAGGGGAGCGCAACGTGGAAAAATACAGGGAAGTCGGCATCAACTGGTGGGACTACTGCGGCTCTATCCTTGTGAACAGCTACCCAACTTATTTTGAAAAACTGCCGCCACTCATCGAACGCATAAACAGGGAAAAAAGGAACAGCAAGAACTATATATTGTTTCTCGGATCTACTGGAACGGAAAGTAACCAGGCTCCATGCCTTAGTCTTGTTCAGTTCCAGATAGAGCAAGGAGAACTGGTCATGACCGCCTATCAGCGAAGCAGTGATGCGAATTTAGGACTGCCGGCAGATATTTATCATTTGTACCTAATATCAAGGCAGATTGAGTTGCCGCTAAAATCCATCACCCTGAATCTGGGGAACGTGCATATTTACGAAAACAACATCGACAAAACAGAACAACTGCTTTCCGGCAATGAAAATGTAAAATTTGAATTGAACGTATGAGAAAGATGTATCTGTCAGCCCCTCTCCCATTTGTCGGGCAAAAGCGCATGTTCGCCAAGGAATTCATGAAAGTGTTGGAGCAATATCCGGATGGGACATTGTTTGTTGACTTGTTCGGTGGCTCCGGACTGTTATCGCACATTACCAAATCCCTCAAGCCCCACTCTACTGTTATCTATAATGACTTCGATAACTACCGCTTCCGCATGAAGCATATTCCGCAGACAAATCAGCTGCTTGCTGACATTCGCGAAATGGTAGGAAATTCCGTACCACGTCATAAAATCATTAAAGGAGAACTGCGTGAACGAATATTCAGCCGCATCGAGCAGGAAGAGAATACCACCGGATATGTGGATTTCATTACCCTCTCCTCCTCTCTTCTGTTTTCCATGAAATACAAACTGTCTGTTCAGGATATGCGGAAGGAAGCTTTATACAACAACATACGTAAGACCGGATACCCGGAATGTACGGACTATCTTGAAGGGCTGGAAATCGTATCCTGCGATTACAAGGAAGTGTTCAACCGGTATAAAGATATTCCTGGGGTAGTATTTCTTGTTGATCCGCCCTATCTGTCCACTGACGTAGGAACCTATAACATGTACTGGAATATGGCCGACTACCTGGATGTACTGAATGTACTGAAGGGGCATTCATACGTATATTTCACTTCCAACAAATCTTCAATTCTGGAGTTGTGCGAATGGATAGGTAAAAATAAGGATTTAGGTAATCCTTTTGAAAACTGTACAAAGGTAGAATTCAATGCTCACATGAATTACAACTCTTCTTACACAGATATGATGCTTTATAAGAATGAGGCTGCCTGACGACGTTTACTTTGCCTGTATTGAACAGAAAAGCCGCAGACGGTAATTTATACGTCCACGGCTTTTTCTGTTTAATACAGGCGGTCATTACAGCCGCTTGATGGCCACACACTGATACACCTCGATACTTTCCACAATATCCTCATGGTTGTGATTGGTGTCACTCTCCACCAGATCCAGCTCCAGAAAGGTTTCCCCGCTCAGTCCGGCAAGCCTTGCATGAATCAGTCCTGGCAGGTCAAACACCTTCAGCGCATCTTCCTGCAGCTCGCTGCCCTCAGCACTCGAACCTTCCCAGTCCGTCACGATGTGCAGCTTGATCAAAGGTTCTGCCCGGTACTCCACACCGGGAACAATCGCGTTCCACTGTATAGGGCAGAATTCCACAAAGACAGCCGGACGCTCCCAGTTCTCTTCCTGCTCGATGAACTCCACATTGTGGTTCCACAAGTCTATGTGCTTGATAAGGTCAATGGCCTTCAGTTCGCTGCAAAGCAGCCGATAAAGTTCTTTTCTCATTTTCTTATGATATTATATTCAATGGTGAAATACTCTGTTAGGTTCTCTTCTACAATCTCACGGACGGCTTTTTCCACTTCAGGCGATGTGCCGAGGAAACGGCGGCGGGGTATCTTGATGGTGCTTCCTTCTTTCTTTAAAGCCATGAACATCCAAAAATCGGCTTCTGTATCAAGCCGGGCATTTCGTTTGTCTTTCCGCAGTTTTCCGTCCTTCCTTCTCCCGAACGACCCGGTGGCCTCATAATACTTATGCCAGAAGAAACGCTTCATTCGCCCTGTCACCACTATTTCACCACCATCATTATGAATGGCCGCATAGGGCAGAGAAGTAAAGAAGGTAATGCTGTTTTCCGTCGTCCGGCTCCCAATACTTTTCCGAAGCGCCCCGGTATCTGTCAGTATGGCTCTGCCTTCATCCCGGATGGGACTTTTCCGCCGCTGCCATTTCTCACTGAAAAAAGCCTGCCGCTCAAAGTTCTTGTCAAACTCATCGCTCATTTCCACCTGAATGTCTTTCAGTATCCGGGCCACTACTTTTTTAACGTCTTCGTTCATTCCCAGTCAAAGTTAAATTTCAATTGTACCGTATCGTCCGGCAAATCATTTTTAGGGTCTGCGGACGCCTTAAGCATATTGTAGAATGTACGCTCACTAATAGCATACACAGGATATATGTACCGCCGCCATATTTCACGGTTCGGTACGCCGTGACTGGCATAATGGTCATATATCCTGTTTACTTCTACTACACGCTTCTGATAACTAACTCCGTGCCGCTTTCCCATATAGGTTTAATCGTTCATAGACGGTTTTACTTTAGGTTTATAGGGACGGATGTCAAGCGTCATTTTTGCACTTACCGTTACCCGACCACTTCCTTCACACTGGGGGCAAACACCATAGGTCGGAAAAGTGGAATAATCACCTGTTTTTATGCGGCCTGTGCCGTGACATACACGGCACAAGGCTACTTTAGAGGGCTTTTCTATATTCTGTATCATATCAATTCATATTAAGATTCTGTCATTCCCAGTGGAATAGGTTTCCACATTCCGTTTTCGTTCTTAATCTCAGCACGGATGAACTGTTTGCTCACTTCCGGCTGGTAGGCTTCCTCAATGATGCGTACACCTTCAATGAAACGGTCATCTCCGGTTTCCATGGCCACTTTGCGAAGCTGCACGATGCGCGAAGCCTTCAGCGTACCCTTGGCATCACGGGCCAACAGACGAAGCACCATGCTCACCAGTGCCTTGGTCTTTTCATCTTTGGCCAAGCCTTCGATATATTCCTTCACAATGGCTATACCGTCTTCCACCGTGTCACGGTAACCGTCGGTCACATACACACCCAGCGTGATTCGTTTGTCGCCTTCACTGTTAGTAAAGGTATGGCTGCGCTGGTCATCCTTCACCTTGGTCTTGAAAAGGTCTGCCTTCATTTCCAGAATGGTTTTGAAGTTGTCCATCACAGTCTGCTTGCTTGCCTTGATCTGCTCACTGATGCCCAGCAGTACCGGAATGGAGTTGGCTATCTCCTCATCCACCATCTGTTTGTACATTTCGCGGTCATTCTTGGCTTTTTCCTCTGCCGCTTTCTTTGCTTTTTCTCTCTGGAAGGCTTCAAATTCCGCCTTTTCCTCTGCCGTCATTACCACGGTCGTTTGTTTCATTTCTTCCATGATTCTTGTTTTTTGGGGTTATTGGTTTTCATAATCCTGCATTTCAGGTTCGTCTTCCATCAGCATAGCCTCTCCGTTGGCGTATGCCCAATCAGCCAGTTCGCTATAAAACTCGGCTGCATCCTGCTTCTCCATATCAGAGGCAAGCAGGTTGATTTCCTTTTTCAGATTCTCTAAAATCTTTGTGTTTCTATTTTCCATATCCTATCAGTTTGCCGGAGCATCAGGGTCAATCTGAATGAGTGACACCATGCTCATGGGGTTAATCGTTTGCTTTTCTTTCTTTGGCTTCAAGCCGCCTTTCCGTTGTATGGACCGAAGCTTTACCGCCAGTTCATCCAGTTCGTCCACCGTAATCTGTCTGAACGCCTTGCCGACTATTCGGGGATTACTGCAGAAGTCATTGATTCGTGCCCAGTCGGATGTATCTATACCCAGCTTCTGCATCAGGTTCAGACAGAGACTCCGTTTCCGCCGCAGCTCCTCACGCAGCTTCTGCCGCCATTCGTCTTGTCCGCTCAGTTTCTCCAGAGCAGTACAACAGGCTTCATACTCCTTGGCCGTCATTTCCTTCAGACTGTCCGTCCGGTTCCACGTGTACTGCAGCACAATGCTTTTCTTGAATTCTTCCCGGTCTCCTGTACAGGGCAGCTTGTTGAACAATGCATAGAACCGGGCGAAATTGGTTACTTCCTGTGCCATATCATGATGATTTTATGTTATTCAAACAATACTTTAATGCCACACGAACTGGCCACATCAAGCTCCAGTTTAGCACCTTTGCTCAGTTCCCAGTCCTTCAGCATATAGATATACTCACAATCCAGCAACAAGCGTATATCCGCCCGCATGTGCTCTCTCCAGTGCGCTTCATCCGGAAGTCCGTTTTTAAATGGATTCACCGGATTGAACCCCATAGCACGCAATCTGTTTTCAGCATCGAGGAATGCACCTTTGCGCTCATCGATATTGTAGTGGGCTATTGCCCCACTGATGTAAACTTTGTCTTTTTCCATATCACTTCTTTTTGATGTTGACTTTACAACTTGGATTCCATATCAGCACATTACGTGCAAACAAGACATCACCCGTTTCTATTACGACATGACCGGGCGTTTTCGCTCTTCTCACTTTCAGGTCACTTTGGATGTTTCGCTCCAGCCAGTCATCCAACACTGCCCTGCTGGAACTTCCATCCAACAGAATCTGGAACACTTCTGTTCCGGTGTAGCTTTCAAAAGCCTTTTCGTTATTATCCATAATCACTTTGGTAAATTATTACTTGTTTGAATGATTCCGTCTTCCCATACCACATAATAGCTTCCTGGGTTTCCAATGGCGCGGCCTTGGCAATAAGCTTTATAACCGACCACCCGAATCTTCATATCACAGATATATTTCAATCTTACAGCACCGCCACCCATTGGCTGGCTCTTCTTTTCCTGGCTGATCCAGATGAAACATTTCTTCGGAAAGTTTTCCATCAGTTCCACAGCCTGCGGATAGTCCCATCCGGCCACCTGGAAGGAATCAATGATGATGAACTTTGGGCTTTTCGGTTTTTTCAGTCTGGCAATCACTTCCTCCAGACTGCCTTCTGTCACCACGCGAAACTTGCCCTGCACCTCATTCATCTTCAAATAACCCATACGCCGTTGGAAACTTTGGTTGATTTTCTCTTCGTAACTCATGTACAGCACCGTTCCATATTTACACAGTTCCTTGCCAAGTTGCATCACAAAGCTACTCTTCCCGCTGGCACTGGCACCGCTGATGAACCACGAAGCATTCTCTGCCGGGAATCCGAAAGGCTTGCTCCATTTCTCATCCCATGGCAGAGTAACCCATTTCTTGGCGGCTATTTCCTTCGGACTGTACGCACGCTTCATTATTCTGCAGTCATTTTAAGTTTCTCAATCTCGGTATAAACTCTTCTCAAACCACCGCGTGTCTTCCGTACAATCTGGGCTATATCAGCACCTGCTGGGGCATTTACCTTGGCCACAATACGTGCCTGGTTGTTCAAGAACTGTTCGCGCTCCTTGCCATCATCCGGTGTCACCTTGCTGTACCGGTCACCATAACGGCTCAACATTTCGGTATAGCCCACCTTCTTACATTCTATGGAGCGGTTGATTTTCTCTTTCAATCCGTCTGCCCCCATCATGTACCAGGCGCAGCAGCGTTCAGTGGCATTCCACAAGGCCTTCAGTTCAAGGAAAGCTTCATACTGCAGGTCGCCTGCTTCATCGAGGATGATAAGCGGGGTTTCCATAGAACGGAGGTAATATACCAGGTCTTCATACACATCAGAATACTTTCCCTTACTGTCCACCCCAAACTCTGCAGCAATCTTGCGTACCAGCTTCAATTTGGTCTTTACCTGCGAGCAGTCGATATAAACGGCATTCTTGTGGCTCTGCACATAATAACGTGCCGTGAAAGTCTTGCCGATATTGGGCATGTCGCACAAGATACCCGACAGGCTGGACTGCTGTGAAAACTCCAGCTGGGCTGTGATATATTCAAAGGTCGGGGTCTTGGCTGCTTTCCATTCCATTTCACCACGGAGGTTCACCCCTAATTTCCGGGCAATGCTTATCCAGTTGGCATCGCTCAGGGCTTTGTCTGTCTGTCCGTTCTTGATTGCACTGTACACAGACGTACTGATGCCCAAAGAGGCAGCATGCTTGGCATCACTGGGATAGTTCACACGGTTGGCGGCTATCGCTGCTAAAATCTTCTGTTTTTGCGCTTCTGTAATCATAATTCTAACGCTGTTTTAATGTTGTTCTAATTCTGTTCTTACATGTCACTGATGGCCCTCATTGCCTCGCTTATTCCGGAGTGCCATTCATAATCTGATTCCGGATCTGCCGACAAGTCGGCTGGCAAATCATCGGATAGTTCCACCGGGGGAAGTTCCAGTTCCTCTTCCGGGTCATCCGTTGGCTGATCCGGTGTACCGGTTCCCACCTTTCCGATGGCGTGGTCATTGAGGTATTTGCTGAAATGACTCAGAACTTTGTTTTGCTCTGTATAGGCTGCCCGGTCTTCTTCGGTCTGTTCTGCCATCACCCGGTTGTAAGTCACTACCGGACGAACCTTGTCAAGGTAGCGGTCGTTCTGGAACAGGAAGACATCCGTAGGCTTACCCTCTTCATACGGCAGGTAGTAGGCCGTCACCCTGCGGTTGTTTGGTCCCAGCTGCTCCAGCACTTCCGGACCGCTCAGCCACCAGTCTGCATTTGCCACACGTACTGTGGAATTTCTACGAATACTGGTATCTACCTTTTCCCCGATATATCTGCTCAAAGTCAGTTTATCAAGCGGTCGAAGGGTCGGATTGATTTTGGCTACGAGCACATCCCAACGGGTCATTCCGGGATATTTCTTTTGGTTGGGGTGAAGCGTATTGTTCCATTCTTCACAATCGCGACGGTCATCCGCCACAAGCTCTTCAAACGTATAATACTTTCGGTCTTCCCAGGTGTGGTTGCTGCTGTCGCTCACTTTCTTCTGGTCCACCCGCCGTGCACCCTTACCATACCAGCGGCCAATGCCTTCATGGTTCTTATGTGCTATGGTTGTCTTGAACACACCGTTCAGAACTTCAGAATATTTCTCCTGTGAGTTCTGTGGAGCACAGAAATGCACAAACTTAAATACCTCACCTGCCTTCAGAAATCCTCCTTTATACTTGCTCATCAAGTGCTGCTCCACCTCAATACCGGCTGGAATACCCCATCCGTTGCGTTCGATGAGCCGGAACATATCACGGAAACAGTCCACTACCAAAGCATCATCCTTATCCCGCCCGTAGGCCAGCCCGATACGGCACTGGCTCACCACATCATAAGCATAATAGGCATGCACATACTCGCCGCCTTTCATCCGACGCGGTAAATCCACGTCATCCATCGTTATTTGTGACAGGGAGAACTCACCACCATGGCGGTGCATGTGCGGCATTTGCTCATGATAGAATTCCATACGTCCACGCAAGGCTTTCTCTATCAGCAGCTGGTTTGCCGGGTTGTTCAGAATGTTCCGGATAGTGCTTTCGCTCAGTTCTTTCGGCTCCCCGTTCTTGTCCGTAAAGTTTTCCGGGTTGAATATCTCTCCTGTTTCCAGATCCCATACTTCCAGCTCACCGCATACAAACGACAGATACATTTCATGCACATCACTGCCGTATGGTTGGTTGGGAAGTACTTTCAAGCTCATCACCAGGCGTTCGTCCATGTGAGTTACCTTCCGTTTGTTCTGATTGCCGAATTTTCCGGTTATCAGACATTCGTAACCGTACTGCTTGTATTCGTTCACTTTCTTGCGGAAACGCAGGGTACTGGCAGGAAGGTCATGACCAAAGTCCTCGCGTAAGGTCTCGATGGTAGTGGCCATCATGTCCCAGTTATATTTTTCACCCATCAGTTTGCGGTAATCGTTGCTTCTGTTATAAAGCTTGATACAAGTATTCAGAACTGAAGCATTCACCGCATATTTCCGGGCAAGTTCGTCTGTAGCTCTGTTGCTGGAAGAATGGGAGGCCCAATCCAAGAAATAAGCTACTGCAGCCTGATCCAGCACATAGTTTGACAGTATCCAGTGGCGGAGTGCCTGCTCTGTTCCTCCGGGGTTGTCTTCCTTCACCCGTTCCAGGCACTCGGTAGGCAGACTATTGAGGGCAACCAACGCGCAATTTCCAGCAGCACCTCCACCACGGCGCACCACCTTGATACGGCCACGGTTCACCCAGTTCCTATAACAGGATTCGGTGATATAGCCGCCATCAATAAGCTCGCGTGCAGAAATACACTGTATGTTACCGTAATACACCAACATAGCCACCTCCTATCTCAATGCCGATGCAAACGCTTGGATTTGATTAATATCAGCAACCATCACATGCTCGTAAGTCTTCACCGTCTCCCCCTTGAAAATTACCTGCCCACTGCCGTCTTTACGGTCAAGCTCTATTAAGGCACCGTTCGGACAGTACTGACGCATCACATTGTCATAATCATGGAAAGTCTCTATTTCCGGAATAACAACCATCACAATACCGCCACGGTCCATGGCCAACTTACGGATCTTTGCAGAAAGTTCAGAGTTGCCACGACGGTCATCAAACCGGATAGCGTTATAAACAGTCTTCTCTGTCACGTTGAGCGCCTTTGCGATAAAGTCGCGGTCAGCTTTCGTAATGTGAATGTACCTCTTGTTCATATCTCACTTATTTTAATGATTAATATTGGAGGGAGTCCGGGGAATCGAACCCCGGCGCAAGAACCATGCACTCCCGTGTGTCTTCCCACACCGTCACCCGTCTCTTAACGCCTTCCGGGTCGTCACGCTGGGTTATCCTGAGTATCTTTACTTGATTGATTCTTTAATTCCACGTTCCGAATGGTCTTCAGCAGCTCTGCTTGAAAACATACACACATTGTATAGACCTCATCTTTAAATCTTGAATTCTGCACTGGTTCTACATCTTTCATCTGAATAATGGCACTGGTTAATTCGTTCATCAGGTTATCCAGCGTCTTGGGATTTACTTTCATCAATAATGTCTCTTTCATAATCTTATACTTAAAATTCGCTAATCACACGCCTTTTTTGTATATTTGACGCGGTGTTCCTTTTGGAACACGCTGCAAATATACAGAAAATCCTGTAATCACAAAAGATATGAAAGAAAAAAATACAGAAATATCTGCAAGAATAGAAGAAGTTATATTTATCTTGCACACTAATCCGAATAAGTTCGCCAATGCATTAGGGTATAGTAGAGCCCAAACTATCTATGACATAGTGAGCGGAAAGTCTGCTCCAAGCTATGACTTTTTTAAAAGGTTTATAATGTCAGGATATTCTGTATTTATCAACCTCCGATGGTTATTTACTGGGGAAGGGAATCCTATAATTGAAGAAACATACTATGAATCAGATCTACCAATTATTAAGGGGGAAATGACAGAAGAGCAAGCACAAGCTAAGTTGAAAGCAGTTAAAGCCGCAAAGAATCAAAACAATATACTTCATGAGGAAACAAATAATAGTACCACTGAATCTTTCTTGTCTATAATAAGAGAGCAGGCAGAAGAAATAGGAAGGCTTAAAGAACAGATTCGCCAAATGACAATCGAAAAGGGAAAACATGTGTCGGATGCACACATTTCCGGTACTGCAAATGTCGGGTAGGCGGATTTACTGTTACCACACACCGGTGATGGGAAACGAAGCGTACCCCCTATCATCCCCCATGATGTCCCCCTCCCAAGCAATCCCCCTCCCCTACCTTCATATATGGGTGTAAAAACGCTGATATTGGGGCATTTAAAAATTAAAGCGTGAAAAATGATAGGTTTTTAGGGGGGGGCTATCAAATAAAAAACAAGGGGTATTTTTAAAATTGTGGTATTTTAGCACGCCTGTATCGCACACCGCCAAAACCCTATTTTGAATATCCAGTTCTATAAAAGTGAATATCCACTTTGAATATCCACCTGAATATCCAGCGCCAAAAAAGACCGATTTCAAGCACAAAAAAGGGGAGGCATAACCACCTCCCCACACCGGATAATTCTAAAGCCGTTTTTATCGCGTTTTTAGCCGCTTATTATTCGTCTGATACATTTCCACTACGTCCGCAAGAAATGAGCGTAGATTGCTTTATTATAGCCTTTTTGGTGCATATAGTACCGTTTCCGGACAATCCTGCATGAAGCAGATAATTCTTCGTTGCGCCCACCTGTTCTGCCGTAAAAACCGTATAAACCGCCGAAATGCTGCTGAAATACCAATCTTTCCGCTTTGTTCCGTCTATTCCGTGCGTCAAATGCACATGTATTACCTTTGCCATAGTTTATAATATTTTGCTACAAATATACCAAATATCTATTATATGGAATAAATTAAGCAATATTATATTAAATAATCAGGTACAAAAAAAGCAGCCGCAGCTGCCATGCACTCCCCCACCCGAATCAACCATGTAAGCCCTATGTAAACCCAATTAAACTTATCTGCAAATCTGTATGCCTAAAAAGCATCTAAATGTAGCTGCAAATTAAACGCACGTAAACGTTTCGTTTTGCAGAGCCATCCACTCATATCTTGCACAACCTTTTGTATATCAATAGGTTTGACGTCTTTTTCTCCCAACCCTCAATATACGTTTCGTTCTGTGCCCCATATAAGCCGTGGGGTTGGTGGGCTTTAGACAAAAACCGAGATAAACCTCGTATCCGTTTCCCGAGTCTTCGACTTGCTTTCCATCCATCTAAAGCCTTACGAGAACGAGTTCTCGACTGCTTTATCTGAATGTAAAGCTGTGGCACGATGTGCCACTCGGAAAACAGATACGACGATAAACAGAATAAAAACATTCGTTGCTCTTAAACTATGGACACTACTCGGGAAACACATATGGCGACAAACAAAAAAAGTTGGCGTATGAGAAACTCGGTATTGGGAAATGGATATTGCGATAAACGTAGAAAATGAGACTGATAATACACGGAAAGGAGTGATGATAGAAATGAGAATGAAGATATTGATATTGTCATTGGGGTTGATGATTGGCATAGCGATGGATTGCAAGGCACAGGTAACTGCATCAAATCCATTGGAATGGATGGCACTGGCAGAGGGTAATGAACTGTTGGAAAAGCAGATAGACAGTCAGATCAATGGTCAGAAGAAAACAGCCATATTACAGAATACCATTGCAGCCGAGTTCAATCAAATGCACAAATGGCAGAAACAATACAACAGCTATTTGAAAGACGTCAGCGGTTACGCCTCTTCGTTGAAAGCCTGTACCCATCTATATGATGACGGAGTGAGAATCTTTATCACTTTGGGTAAGTTGCGCAAAGCCATCAACAACAATCCGCAAGGCATTGTTGCGAGTATGTCAATGAACAACCTATATATTGAGACAGCTACAGAATTGGTATCAGTCTTTACCTTGCTGAACGATGCCGTATCGCAAGGAGGTAACGAGAACATGATAACAGGAGCAGGCCGAAGCAAGACCCTTTGGGCTTTGAACGACAAACTCAGCTGTTTCAGCAAGAAACTCCATCGGTTGTATCTGAGCATACGCTACTATACATTCAATGACGTATGGAATAATGCTACGGCAGGAATGATAGACAGAAACAATGCAAATGTTGCAAGGCAAGCAATGGGGCGATGGCGAAGAGCAGCGCAAGTGACAGGAGAATAAGAACCCTTTGTGGAAATAAGCCTTATTGAGCCTTTTTAGGCAGACTGATTCATAGCGTTAATTGGCTGTTTGTAGGTGAATGAGCCTTTCTAAGCCTCTTTATGCCGACTAAGCCATTGATGAAAAATTTTATGCAATGAACAGGATTGGACGGATAAGTAAGATATGACAAATACAATGTTGTACGAAAGAGCAATGGAATAAATGGGAGTTGTAAAATATATAGGAGCTGTGGTGATAGTGATGCTACTGAGCATTGCCAAAACCTATGCCCAGTCAGACCCGACGTTGACGGGAATGATACTGATGTACACCAACAAGGCAGAGAAACAGTTGAAGAACCAAGAACAAGTGATGTTGATGATGACCACAGGTCATATCTGGACAAAGGAAGAAGTAAAGGCAACTACAGACTTGCATCGAGAGTTCAACAACTACCTTGACTCGTTTCGTTCGATTGTATGTTATGCAGCGCAGGTATACGGATTCTATCACGAGGTGACGCAGCTCACAAATAACATGGGTGGACTAATCAAACAACTGGATGCCCATCCGAGTAATGGATTGGCCGTAGCGTTATCCACCAAGCGCAATAAAATCTATCGTGAGTTGATACTGAACAGCGTAGAAATCGTAAATGACATACGAACAGTATGTCTGTCAAAGAATAAGATGACAGAGAAAGAACGTATGGAAGTAGTGTTTGGAATTCGTCCGAAATTGAAAGTGATGAACAAGAAACTGCAACGACTGACAAAAGCAGTGAAGTACACAAGTATGGGTGATATATGGTTGGAGATAAACGAAGGATCAAAGCCACAAAAAGCCAACAAACAAGAAATCGTGAATGCTGCAAAAAGAAGATGGAAACAAGCCGGACGAAACGTGATGCCGTAGCAATAAGCTGAGATAAGCCTCTTTAAGCCTTTCTAAGTTGAGGATGAAGGTAGGCATAGTAAGTTTCGTAGGGAATCGTAAGGCTATCAATAGTAGGTCGGATAAGGCAGATATGAGGCCAAATAAATAATGAAATAACAAAAAAGCGATAGAATATGTCATTTTGGAGTAAACTATTAACAGTAGGTGGCAAGGCATTGGGAGCCGCAAAGACTGGAGCGAAAGCCTCTGCAAAGTCTATAGGCAATTCTGTGATTCATCCGTCACAAACCCTGAACCACGCTGGCAAAGCGGTAAAGACAGCTACTGTAGGAGGAGCTGTAGGATATGTCGGTTGGGAAAAACTCACCACAGACAAGAGTGTGACACGCATTGTAAGTGATGCCGTTATCGGAGAAGAAGCAACCAACGCCATTGCAGGAACAGCCAGCGATGTAAAGGAATTGAAAGACAAGGCAGGAGAAGCGGTAGACAGCATGAACAATGCCATGGGCGACATCAACAGCAAGTGGAGCGGCATGAGCAAGTTCTTCCGCAATATCTTCAATGGAAACGGACTGGATATGTTCGGCAGTTTCTTCAGTAACCTCGGCAAAGGCAAAGTGTCGGGATTGAGTCTGGCAGGACTGGTGGCAGCAGCTTATCTCATCTTTGGACGTTTCGGATGGTTGGGCAAAATAGCAGGAACCATGCTCGGCATGATGTTGGTGGGCAATAATGCCAACCTCAATCATATGATGGGAAGTGGTAGCGCAGGAGAAAGGCGTAGTGCAGCAGTGGCTACTGCCGAAGACACACAAGTAAGAGGAATGAGAAGATAACAGAAAAAGTATGCAATATACAGAAGAAATGATATTACAGTCCAAGAGCGGATATTGTATGCCGTTTGAGGAGCAGCCAGGTAAAGAAGTGGCAATGACATTGGGATATGGAGAACAGACACATCCATCTACAGGAGAAAAGTTCTTTCATCACGGACTGGACTTTATGGTCAACCATTATCCTCTGTCCGCAGTGGCAAGTGGCACCGTATCAGGAGTTGGCAGTGACAGCATACACGGCATATACCAAACGATACGATATGGTAAATACGAGGTGACCTACGGACATCTTGCCAATGTGTATGCCAACTTCGGAGACCCAGTAGTAGCAGGACAAGCAGTAAGCCTGAGCAGCGACCGATTGCATATCAGTGTGAAATTCGACGGAGAGGAGCTGAATCCGTTGGAATTCCTGACCATGCTTTATGGCAATATTAAAGCATTGAAACATCAAGGAAGGATCGGGGCGATAGACATTGACGATTTTGACATGAACATCGCCACACAATATGACAACGACAGAGAAGAAATCGAGTCATTGATGCTGCGTTATCTGCCTTTATATATGGATGACCTACGGCATGGACAATACGCATTGTCGCCCCATCGGGAACAATCGCTACGTAATATTTTCTCGTTGGGAGCCATGAAACGCTACTTCTTTGAGGTTATGCCAAGCATGAGCAATCCGTTGGGTATCAGTCAGAGAAGTGTACCATTGGCATGTAAGGTACAGAATCTCCTAATTGGGGATTTTCTTGACTATTTGGCGTTGCGCCACAATGTGTTCCTATCCACATTGAATGAAGCATTAAAAAAAAAGTCCACAGCGACCTCCTGAGCAGTAGTGGAGTCATCGATCCATTAATGAATTTGGAGGTGGACATTCAGAGCTTCGACATACCGAGAATAGTCAGCGTATACCCCGACCGCGCGGGAGTAAGATGGTGGACCAAAGCCTGGTTCAACAATAATGAGAACGGAGAGAGTTCAGTGGAGATAGAACGTCAGCAAGCCATTCTGTTTATTCTTGACCGCATAGAGAAAGACGAGTGGCTAACTGAATATTTCCCAAAGCAGATGGAAGTATACCATCATGCGATAGAGCAGACCAAAGAGCAACTGTTGAACCAAACCCTGTAAGTAACAAAGCAATGAGCATAAAGAACAGCAAACGATTTGCGGAGATAGAATATAGTCTGCAACATTACTTTGAAGGCAGTGTCTTGTCTGTGATGAAACAAGTCAGAAAGACATTGAACGACAAGCAAGTCAAGGAACTGGCAGACTACCAGCGTAGTCCGGCAGGTATCATGGCATCATCCAATCCTATGTTGATAGACATGGGTTGGCAAGCAGTGCGCACAGCTGGCGAGTGGAACAGCAAGACCACCGAGGACTATCTCAAGATGTGCAATGAGAAAATGCAAAACGACAAAGCAATGCAGCGTGACTTCGCATTGTTGTCAGCAGAATGGCGTAAAGCCGTGGTGGAACAAATCGGACGTACAAAATACGATGCACTATCCAAACAAATAGGATGCGATTTGGCATATGCCTATATCGGTCAGCGGATGGAAGACCTGATGATCAACAAATTGGTTGTGGATGACATCCCCAAATCATCGATGGAATACATCATGCGAAAGGCAGCCAAGCAAAGTATCTGGGGATTTACTGAGGAATTGATGAAGTCCCCATTAACCAAAGAGATTGAGGCAAGAAGCGAGAAAGCCTATAAGCCCAGTACCACAGAGAAAGTTACGGGACGAGTGGCAGGTTCTGCAGTAGATGCTGTATCGATGGGAGCTTTTAATGGTTGGACAACCTTCGCCAAGTTCGTTGGCTGCGATGTAGCATTAGGATATGTCTTAGACAAAACCGTTGGCAGTACGGAGCAACGCAAGGAGCAGGTAATGGAGCTAAGCATCAGCAAAGGAATCTTTGGCAGTAACGGCAATGTCTTCAACGGCTTTCGTAAACATGCCAATGAACTTGAAGAATCTGGAGGTTTCCTGCAAACGCTTAACGGTCAGTTATCACATAAAATCAAGTTACCAACAAAAAAATACAAGCCTGTGACATGGACAACAAACAGCAATAACAAATCCCCTTTTCCTATGTTTACACCCAATACGGACTTTCTGAAGCCCAAAGATATACGTAAGGATCCAAAATACAAGGACGTTCCGTTGATTGTAGCACCAGGAAAGGAAGATGACTATCTGAAGGAAAAAGCTCAGCAAGAAGCGGCAAAACAAAAAGAGGCAGAGCGCAAAAGTACGGAAAGAGAACAGGGAACTGACAGTTCAGGAGAAGCACAATCTGTTGACGCATCATCAGATGAGGATCAGGCCTATCAGTTGCAGCAAGCCAATGAAAACGGATGGGAAGGACTGTTGGCAAATTTCGGCTTGGACGGTTTCGGTGACATCACCCATAACCTTGGCTATGTGCTCGCCATGTTGCCAGATATGTTAGTAGGATTGCTTACTGGCAAGACAAAGTCCTTGAACATGGACAACAGCATGATACCATTGGCAAGTATTGTGGCAGGAATGTTCGTGAAGAATCCGATACTTAAAATGTTATTGATAGGTATGGGAGGAGCCAATCTGATAAATAAAGCCGGACATGAAGCATTGGAGAGGAAAGCCAATGAAGGCGTAGTGCCAGATAGATATGCAGCAAGCAATCGACAAGTCGCATACAGGCAATATGCAGACGAGCCATTGAATCCACATTTAAGCAATCCAGTGCTAAAAGGCAGTTGTTTGATTGTACATATCGACCGGGTGCCCTGTACCATTCAATTGCCACAAACCGTGGTGGATGCATATCAGGCAGGGGCGTTGCCGTTGAATACCCTTGCCAATGCAATACTTGCAAAAAATGAGCAGATGCAATCTGTGGCCATGCAGCAGTATGAGAATGGTCGTGAGGAGCGTGAAACAGTCAGCAGATCAAGAGGAATACAGTAAGAATATAATAAAAGCACAATATGAAAGACAAGAGTCTGGCAGAGAAAGCGGCAGCAGAGAGACAAGTGGAATTACTCTCTACGGCGTTGGGCAGTGCGCCATCAGCAAAAGGATATTGGTTGAACGCATCGGGTAAGACCTATCCAAGTTTCTATCCCAAGGGATTGACAGTAAGTCCGTTTAATGCATTGATCATGTCATTGCATTCGGACAAGTCTGGTAGCAAGACCAACCTTTTTATGCCTTTCAGTGAGGCAAAAAGACAAGGAGTGGCGGTAAGGGAGCATGAACGAGGAGTACCGTTCCTTATCTATAATTGGAACCAATACGTCAATCGTAACAATCCAAAGGATATTATCAGTCGAAACGACTATCAGGCATTGGATGCAGAACAGCAGAAGCAATATAAAGGTGTACACAATCGAGAGATACGCACACTGTTTTGCATTGACCAGACCACAATGCCATTTGCCAATGAGAAAGAATACAAAAAGCTGTTGGCAGATTATGGCACAGCTGAGGAGCGAGGTCAGGGAGAAGGAGATGAGCGAGCCATGCATGTTCGCTTCAATGACTTCCTATTGAAAATGCGTGACAATCTGGTACCCATACGTACGGACGGCAGCGGTGTCGCACATTATGACACGGAAAAGGATGCAGTGTATATGCCACGCCAAAAGGACTTTGAGCATTACAATGACTATGTGCAAGAAACATTGCGCCAGATTGTCTCTGCCACAGGACATCAGCAGCGGTTGGCACGTGAAGGCATGGTGATGAAAAATGGTACAGCCCCATCGGAGGATGCCATAAAAAAAGAACGATTGGTGGCAGAATTAGCATCAGGAGTGAAAATGCTGGAGTTGGGACTGCCAGCACGATTGTCGGAAGAAGGCTTGCATCTGACAGATTACTGGGTTCGTGAGTTGAAAGAAAATCCCTGCCTGATAGATGCTGTAGAGAGTGATGTAAACAATGCCCTTTTAGTGATACGCAAGGCAGAGCAAGGAGAAAAGATAGAATACTCCACCATGCGAAATCAGCGAGAGACCAAAGAACTGATGGACCAGTTGCCTAAACACTATCTAATTGCGGATGAAATCAAACAGCATCCCGACAAAGACAGCAAGACCATCGTATTGGTCATCGACAAGGAGAAAAAGACAGCCGACGTGGTTATGCCGTCTGGAGCCTCATTAGAAGTGAACAATGAGATACAGGGCATGAGCAAGCAGCGCATCCAGAAAGCATTGGAACGTGAAGGCATCGAAACCGTACGCTTCTACAATCCTGACGGAGCATTGGGGTACCGTCCCGATGACAGTTACTTTGCGGACAAGCAAGTGGACATCGCCCGACTGAAAAATTGGTCGTTGGAACACCTATCCACATTAGATGCCAGTCCTGCTGTAGAGCGAGCCAAGGATGTTGGGTTCAGTCAAGTACAGATGATACAAGACGACAAAAACCGTTGGGCATTGTATATCAAGCCCGAGGGACAGAACGGATATAGCATATATCCAGACAAGGCAGACATCAACCAGTTCTTTAGTACACTGAAGCAGTCGATGGACAATTTTGAAGCAGTAAAGATGGAGTTGGCAAACAAGTATCACCATCGTGCAGCCGTACAACCTGACTTGAAAGTGGACCTGTTCGGGAGCAATGACCAGGACATTGATATGAACCGCATAGAACGTGTGTGCGTGTTCAAGACCAAAGAAAATGGCATTCTTTGTTCAGCAACCATCGACGGAGAGAAGATGAAGCCCAGATGCATTACCCCACAGCAATGGCAGCGGTTATGGGTAGCAGAAGACAGAAACAGCTATAAAACGCATTTGGCAGCAACCCTATTTGCTGACGTGCTGAAAGCAGGAGAAAAACAAGAACAGACATCATCGGAGAAACAGGAAGTAGAGACCGAGGTGAAGCAGGAACAGCAAGGAACCACAGAGAAGCATGAAGAGGAACACCGGGAATATCACGAGGAAGAAGACAAACAAGACAAATCCGAGGAGAAGGTCAAGGAGGAAAAAGCAACTGAGGAAAAGAAAGCACAAGAAACCCAACGCAAGAAAGAGCAAAAATCATCTGGCATAAAAAAGCAATGGGATGACTTGAAAGCCAAGCACCCAGATGCATTATTGTTGTTCCGCATTGGTGATTTCTATGAGATGTACAATCAAGATGCACGCAAAGGGTCAGAGATATTAGGAATCACGCTGACCAGACGAACAAGTGGCAATATCAAAGAAATGGCAGGCTTTCCATACCATGCCCTTGACACTTACCTGCCCAAACTGATACGGGAAGGACAACGAGTTGCCATCTGCGATATGTTGGAAGAGCCCAAACGGCACAAGCAGGAGGACGTGAAAGAGTTGGTAGAACCATCGAGAGGAATGAAGCGGTAGATATACCAATGAGATTAAGTACAGTAAAAGGATAACAAAAAGTAATAAGAACAATGAGCAAGAACCAAGCATATGCCGACCAATATGCAGAGGCGGCTATGGAGCAGATGAAGCGTTATGGCATTCCTGCCTCCGTTACCTTAGCGCAAGGCATATTGGAAAGCAGTAATGGAGAGAGTGAACTGTCACGATTGGGGAACAATCACTTTGGTATCAAAGCAACAGCTTCGTGGTTGAAGAACGGAGGTGAATATCTGGTATATACGGATGATAAACCAAATGAAAAGTTTTGCAAATACAGTTCTGTGGCAGACAGCTACGAGCATCATTCCAAGTTCCTCGCTAATAATCAGCGTTATGCCAAGTGCTTTCAGCTGTCACCAGATGACTATAAGGGTTGGACTAAAGGGATAGCCAAAGCCGGGTACGCATCAGGTATGGGATATGCGGCACATTTGCAGGACATCATCGAGCGGAATGGGCTACAGAAGTATGACCAGCAAGTGATGAGCGAGATGAAGGCGCAAGGGAAGTCATTTGACCTTCGGTCTTCCTCTGTCACGACTCGGGATAGCTCGAACAAGTTCGGCTCTCCTCTCGCTGCTCCATCGGTTCGGAGTGAGAACAATCCAAGACAAGCAACAAGCGAAGAACGAGTACAAGACAAACGACCAAATGGCAAGTATTCATTCCCTTTGCTCCGTGAAACCTATCTATTCATCACTTCTCCGTTCGGTATGCGTCAAGATCCGATGGACAAGAGCAAGCAGCAAATGCATAAAGGCATAGACATCCGTTGTAAGCATGATGCCGTATTAGCAACCGAGAATGGCGGTAAGGTGGTAGCCGTCAACCAAAATGTGAATACTGCAGGAGGAAAAAGTATCACGGTGGAATACAATCGTGAGGACGGCAGCAAGGTGCAAACCACCTATATGCATTTGTCGGAGGTAAATGCAAAAGTGGGCGATGCCGTGTCAGCTGGACAAAAGATAGGTGTGACTGGCAATACTGGAACAAGAACCACTGGAGAGCATCTGCATTTTGGCGTGAAGACAATTGCCACAGACGGCACAAGTAGGGACGTGGATCCTGCGAGTTATCTGGCAGAAATCGCACAAAAAGGTAACATCAAACAGCAAGCCTTGTATAATGGCAATGACCTGTTGGCAAAATACAAAACCGATGTGCCAAGCAATACAGAAAGTATGTCACCCGATGCATGGATGAAGAAGTTGCTGTCGTCTGAAGATAGCGGTGTAGGATTACCAGTTGGCAGTGACCCTATCTTGGAAATGGCAATGACAGCTTTCTCATCGTTGATGATATTGGCTGTGAAAATAGATAACAAAGAAGCCGAGGAACAGAAGGCAGCTATCAGTCAATCAGTCAGTGAACGGTCTGTAGATTTGACTTCACTGGTATCAGGCATGAAAAAGTGCAGTCTGAGTATTGGTGACAATGGTCGGGCGATACTGACGGCAGACAATGGCAATGTCAAAGTAAGTCGTGAACTGACATCAGCAGAATTGAGCAGACTGTCCGCCACCTTGAACGACCAAGGTTTGAGCGAAGAGACCAAACGGTTGCGAGTAGCAGGAATGGTAAACAGCATTGTCATCAGTCAACAGGCTTCGCAAAATTTTGAGCAAGGAATGCAGGAACAGCAGGGACGCAACGAAAGTATGCACAGATAAATGAAGTGTGATGATTGAGATAACTTTTTTAAAAGTACAAGACTATGATGAAATGTAATGTAACTATTTGCGGTGTGGTGAACAAAGCTGCCACATGTCGCACGAATAAAGAAGGGAAGCCATTCGTAACATTTAGTGTTGCAGTGGTCATCCCTGCCAAGAACGGAATAAATAAAACAATTGAAGTTAGCGTGTTGAAGGATGGAACACTGACGGAAGTAGGCAATATTGTGACGGGACAGCGCATAGAAGCAGTCGGTGTGCTTATCCCCAGGAAACATGGTGAGAACATGTATTACAACATGAATGCGACAGCTATCCATACCGATACAACTGTAAAGGCAGACAGCATTGTAGGACAGTTGGAGTTCCGTGGAAAGATAGGTAAAACCATCGACGAGAAAAAGAGCAAGAAGGGTGAGCCGTACCAAATGTTTTCAGCTTATTCAGCGACTAAAGCAGAAAACGGTTTTGAATATATCTGGGTACGACTTGTCCGTTTCAACAAGGAGCGTGAGGCGTGGTTAGTACCAGGATGCCGAATAATGGCTAAGGGTGAATTGGAGTTGTCACTCTATAACGACCGACTAACATTCTCATGTAAAGTGGACGAATTGGCGGAATACGTACCACAACCGTATAACCCTAATGCTTGACGCTTATGGCAAGATACAACAAACCAACCAGTGATGGTTCGAGCAGTGAGGAAAAAGCTTTGGACCTATTTGCTGAGATGATGATAGAAAAAATCCAAAGCATTGACAAAGACTGGAAAAAGCCTTGGTTTACAGATGGTGCACTGCAATGGCCGAAGAACCTTAATGGTAGAGATTATAACGGTATGAACGCTCTCATGTTGCTCCTTCAGTGCGAGAAACAAGGTTGGAAGATACCCCGTTTCTGTACATTCGACTGTGTGCAGCGGTTGAACAATACGGAGAAAAAGGATGCCAACGGAGAAGCATTGCCACGTGTGTCTGTGTTGAAGGGTGAGAGGTCGTTTCCTGTTTTTATAACCACCTTTACCTGCGTTGATAAGGACACCAGGGAACGCATCAAATATGATGACTACCGTCAACTGTCGGAAGAAATGCGGAAGCAGTACAATGTATATCCGAAACTACAGGTCTATAGAGTTTTCAATGTACAGCAAACCAACTTGCAGGAAGCTCGTCCCGAGATGTGGGCAAAGTTGGAAACAGAGTATGTAAAACCGGTGCAGGAACAAGGCGAACAGTTCTCATTCGCTCCTATCGATGCAATGATAAAGGACAACCGCTGGATTTGTCCCATCAAGCCACAATATGGAAACAATGCATATTTCTCAATTAGCAAGAATATGATTGTAGTGCCAGAGAAGCAACAGTTTGTGGATGGAGAATCGTTCTATGGAACCTTGTTTCATGAGATGGCACACTCGACTGGACATGAGACAGTACTCGACCGTTTCAAACCTACAACATTCGGTTCTTCTGAGTATGCACGTGAGGAATTGGTAGCAGAATTGGGCAGTGCCCTTGTCGCCCAACGATATGGCATGGCAAAGCATATCAAGGAAGACAGTGCGGCTTATTTGAAGTCGTGGCTGGAAAGTCTGAAAGAGTCACCACAGTTTATCAAGACCACGTTGCTTGATGTGAAGAAAGCGACATCGATCATCAATCAACATATTGATAAGATGTCGCTCGAATTGGAAGAAGCACAAACGGAGGATATTGTAAAAGAAGTAGACCAGAAAGTTGCAGATAATAAGACTGTTACACCATATTATGCTTCCGTTACCTATCTGCAGAGTACCGATGACACAAGTGTATTGGATAGTTTGAAAGATATAGGTGACTATGACCGTCTGCTGCAAGAGGCAAAGGAATATGACCAAGGCGATGCCATTGATTTGGAACACACGTATAAGAGTGCCGTGCAGAACCGTGGTGACGATGTATTGGTAGACGATGCCCATTACGCTGTGGTATATAATGGTAGTGTTGGCGGCACCTATGAGGTGATGCGCAAGGTGACAGAGGAAGATGTTCGTGACAGTATTACTCGATACGGATTGCCTTCTGAGGCATCAAAGGATGTAGAAGAGGTGGCAAAGTCGATGATTGCAGAAGACTTTTCTGATTTGTCAAAGCGCAAAGCTCCAGTCTTTGAAATGCCAAATGGCGATATGCTGCATCTGCAATACGATCGTGAGCACGACAGTTTTGAGGTCGGAACTGTTACCAATGCTGGGTTGGCAGTGCAGCATATTCTCAGCTACGACCACAACTTGTCACTTGCAGACAACATCGAGGACGTGTATAACACGCTTTGTGAGTTGCCAGACTATCAGTTACAAGAGGAAAACGCGGAAGAAGAGAATGTTGCAAAGGCTACGTTCCGCAGATAAGAGAAGTCAGCCGTAGGGAGAAGTTATTGTCCTCTCCTTACGGCTGGCTTTTGTTTGCTCTAAGCGTTGAAAGCGTTACTGAGTGCCGTGTGCAACTGAAACACCATATCTTCGGCAGCTTTCATATCCTCCACAATATCCGCAATGTGGTATGGCGCACCATTCTGTCCGTGTCCGTTAGGACCAATCCATAGATATGCTTCATAGTCGGGGTCGTAGTCCTGGTAATATTCAAAGATGTTTTCCAAAAGCACATCGTGGTCATTGTCAAAAGTGTTGGCAGAGAAAGAGAAATCCTGTCCTTGGGGCGTGAACTTTGCAAAATTGAAAGTGATGCGTAATTCATTCTGCTCCTCGATAGTGACAACCCAACCTTCTTTTTCGGCTACACTGATAACCATGTCTTGTATATTTTCCATATTGTGATAGTTTTTGTGCCGTAGACTGTTCGGTCAGCCTACGGCAGATGTAACAAATTAGCTCTTTTGGGGCTTTGAGTAAAGGCGATGAAGAAAGCTACGCAATTCATTGTCTTGTATGTCCTTCAGTTTGGTTGGTGTAAAACCTTTTACCTGACATACATGGAACTTGTCATTAATCCCATACTTGGAGCCATCAATTTCTATTTTCTCCAATTCGTTTGCTGACACATAGCCGTATTCCGTTTCGCACAATCCACATACAATAGTGAATAACATAAAGTCATTTCCTTCAGTCTGTCCTTCAAGAACAAACCATCTGATGCGTCCTATGGTAAATACAGCCACACAAATAGCGTCTTTGCCTTTTTCCTCTTGTGAGTAAAGAGGAAAGTTTTTTATTGCCTCCATAAACTGAGGCGTAATCAGTTTGTTTGTCATATCAATACTATTTTGCTTGTTCATAAATATTCGGTTCGCTTGTCACGTTGTAGATATAATCACCACAACGTACCAACAATGCGTCCTTGCCATAATAAAGGCTTTTCATGCATTTCGCACTGCCTGTCTTGTGGAAATTAGGGAAACGGCAGATGTCAAACCGCTTGCCTTGTTCTTTTGTCAGTCTTTTTACTTTCATATCCGTTTGAATTGAATTTTATTTTCTTCCCTTTGATTGAAGCCTTATCAGCTTCGCTTGTCGGGAACTTGATTTTTCGTGCATTTCTAAACTGCATGACAAGAGTGATAAGGCAAGTAAATGACAAGGAATTGAACGGAATACCCAATATCTTTGATTTGGGAAGGCTGCAGTTCCATTCCGAAGTGCTTAGCCCAAAGGCGATGCTTGACGTTCACTCAATGCAGTAACTTTGCATAGAAAAATGATGGGCTGACAAGTGTAAGTAAACAAAGGAGACAACCACTCCAATAATGTTGCGTGCAATCATTAGGCTATATATAGACAAACAGTTTAATGATTAAAAATGGAAAGAAAAGCGACATTTGTAGCCATCGAGAATGATGGACAGAAGCGAACAATTGAGAATTGGAAGAAGGCAGACATACTGCTATTACTGGAAGCTCTGAGATTAAAGAATCAAGACCTGTATGCATTCATGCAGGATTGTGTGACAAAAGGCTATCGGCAAATGAACCTTGTCGGTATTCAGTGTGAGGAACCGCCACCATTGGGGCATTATTGTACAAGTGAGAAGAAAACACCAACATTCAAATCATCACTTAATGGTGAGCAATTAGAGATATTGGTGCAAATGCTTGATGACATGATGGTATTTGCCCATCCAATTACGCTGACCAAAGAAGTGCTGGGGGCATTCTTCAAATGCGAGCAGACAGAATTGAAAGTGCGTAACTTGCGGTTGTTGTGTGCTGTAATGCAAGCCTTGTCCAATTACGGATACATCGGAAAGTATTGGCAAGCTCCCATATACAAGCACAAGCTGCTTAGGGCATATAAAAAAGAAGGATATGTCAACAGAAGTGATTTGACCACAGCAAACCATGCTATAAACAATGTTTTGATGGATGAGCGTGTGAAGACAATAATAAAAACGGTCAAGAGTCTATGAGTAGCAAAATGCGAAAAGTACTGACATGTCAGTGTGATTATAAAGCCACTTCAACTCACAGCCGTACCTTTGCAGTGGTTTCAAGAAAGCCGCTAAACAATCGCAATTTATCACATATCAAAACATTCGAAATGAATAAAACAAGTACATTCCTCGTTGCAGGAGCTATGTTTGCAGCAATGACATCGTGTTCAGAGAGTGACGTGTATCTATGTGGATGCAACGCAGACAAGGAGCAATGCCAGTTGAGTATCAGTGAAGTGAACAAAGAGGGGTATCGTCTTACTCGGACAGCTACGGAAAAAGAATCCTTCGTAGACGGTGATGCTTTAGGCGTGTGGGTAGATGACATCGTTAATGACACCTATAATGGTACAGTCTACTCAAACATCAAGGTAACAAAGGGTACAAATGGATGGACATTCCTGAACAATGTAGCCTTGACAAGCAGTAAGGCACGTGTGTATGCCGTTTATCCGTATAACGATAAAATGCAAGACAAGAAGGTGACTCTGTCTGTTGATGACGATACCGATTATCTGTATGATGTCGTGTCAAATGCATCAAACACAAACCCAACTGTGCAGTTGACAATGAAGCACATCCGTTCCAAAATCGTTGTAAAAGTGAAGAGAGGCGACTACACAGGCGATGGAGTCATTGCAACAGGAACCGTCTCTGGTTCTTCGATGATGCTGAATGGCAGCTTCGATGTGAAAACAGAAAAGTTTCAGTCAACAGAAGGATCAGGAACTCTGAGTTTTACGGGGACAGTCTCTGAAGAAGGAACGCTGGAGAATCAGTGGTTCGTATTCAGCAAGTTCGGTGGTTCTGCCTCTAAACTGTCATTCAATCTCACCATTGACGGTATAAAATACCCGACAGCACAATCAACAGAAGGCGTGATATTTGAGAAAGGTAAGAAATACATCTACACCCTGACCATCAGCAACCACAAGGTAGAAGTGTCCAAAGTCGATATTGAACCATGGGCAGACGGTAAGGACGAAGATGTGACCATAACAGATTAACGCTTGATGGATGAAGAGTATATTATCGCGATTGTCATCATTGTCAGCTATCTATCTGTAAGGATAGCTTACTGGTGGGGCAAGCGTTGGAAAACAAAAGCCACACATGCCTATATGATAATCGGACAACGTGGTGCCAGTATTGAGGAATGCGAGTGGGGCTATCGTAATGCACTACTCGCAGGGGAACAAAAAGCAATGATGTTCTATGCTTGTGCTGCCATGCGTAAGTTCATGGACGAGCAGCCACTGACACCCAATGCGTTTGAAAATGGGCTTGGTGAAACAATTCCATTCGTATTCTATGACTATTATCTACCTATGAGAATTAGGAATTTTGGGACAGAAGACCAAAGGGATTTGTCTTGGCTTGTCAATGAGTTCAAGGAAGGTAAAAGAGACGCTTCGGAATACTATCTGACAGCCATAGCCAAGCTCGGATTGAGCGGAAACCTGACAATCTTGTTTATGCCATGCAGCAATGAGCGCAACTATTATTTGCGTTTCTGCTCTCTGGCGAAGCAACTCGGTCGCTACCGTGAGCTGACACCGGAAATGTACAGCATGACATATATAGCTCATAGAAAGAGTAAGCATAAAAGTAAGGATAGGTCGAAAATATCAGTAACCTCCAACATAGTGGTGGACGCCAATGTGGTGGGCAAACGCAATTGTGTACTGATAGACGATGTCTGTACTACCGGTGATTCAATACGAACACATATAGCAGAACTGCAAGCTTATGGCGTTCGTGTTGTGGGAGTCGTATGTTTAGGCAGAACAGCTCGCATCCCGAATCGCGATAAGATAATGGAACAAGCAAAGAAGGACAGCAATCAAAATTTTGAGACATGAACAACTTGACGATTATCGGACGGCTTGGTGCAGAGCCTGTCGTTCGAACAACAAAAGAAACAATATTTGCCCGAATATCACTCGGAGTCAACCATAAAAAAGACAATGTAGAAGAAACAGAATGGCTTGAAGTCATACTGTGGAACAATCTCGCATCAGTAGCCCAACAGTATTATCATACAGGTGATAAGGTATACGTGAAAGGACATTTGTCATCAAGCTCCTATGAGGACAAGGAAGGCGTAACGCACAATGTCACCCAGATTGTGGCTGACGACATTGAAAAACTAAGTACAGCCAAAAGAAACATTCAAGAACAAAGCAAGTAAAACAGACATGGGAGTTAATAAGGTAAATCTTGTGGGAAGATTGGGCAAAGACCCAGATTTTCACTATGTAGACAAAACTACAACAGTGTCACGTCTACGTGTAGCGGTAAAGGATTGCGACTATGATGCAAATGGCGACAAAGGTAAATACACGACATGGGTCAATGTCGTGGTATGGAACAGATTGGCATATGTTGCAAAGAATCGACTCTACAAAGGAGCAGCTGTTGCTGTTGAAGGCAGAGTGGTCAACCATAGCTATGTGGACAAGAATGGCAACAAGCAGTACATGTTGGAGGTAGAAGCCAGTTGCATCGAATGTCTGAGTGCCAAGAAAACACCCGCTACAAAAGAAACTTCATCGGATGTGAATATCGCGAAAGTAGAACTGGAAAACGTGTTAGGCTCGATAGAGGAAAAGGGAACCTATGAGACTTATGGCGATGTAGCCATTGAGAAATCCGCTTTGGAACTACAAGAGGCAGATGCCTCCGAGGAACTTTCCATCAAAGATGTCGAAATGCCCAAGAAACGTGGTCGCAAGAAGAAAGCAGACATATTCCCAGGATAAAGTATAAGATGAAATCCAAGATGCAGACTTGTTCGTACTGCATCTTGGATTTTGTGATTATTCGGGTTGTGACAGCCATTCTTTCCAATCCATTTCGTCAATGGTCAAATCGTCCAATTCCCAATCGTATTCCAATTCGGGCATCGGTTCTCGTGAATATGGAAAATGTATCGTGTAGCCGATTTGCCCATAGGAGGCGTGTAAGGGGGTCACACACAATTCCTTCCCGAAATAGTTCTGCGGAGTAAGATATTTATCCCAAGCAAAGCGCTCTGCCTTGATATTACGGCATAAACGGTTTATGTACTGTTCTGTTGTCATTGCTATTGGTTTTTATTTGGTATTGCAAGCCAACCATAATGAGGTCAGCTTGCAACACGAATTTATTATGCAGTCATTCTCTCCATGACCAGTCCGACATTCTTTTGTACGAGATTGATGATGGCATCGTGATAAGGAGAATTGCCATTGCAAATACCACGAGACTGTAACACTTTGAATGTTTCAAGGCTAAGTTCCACGGTTTCGATGCGCTCTCCGTCAATTCGGGCGGACAAGACAAGTGAGTTTGGTCTCTTATAGTATTTGCATTGTCCTACGCAATGGTGTAAGGCATTTCCCTCTTGGTAATAGGCATCCACGCTATCCAAAACACTTACGACAATAATACCGTCAGTGAAGGACAAGCCAAAGAACTTGCGCTTCATTTCCTCAAATGCTGCCTCGTCAGCCATTGCTGCTATTCGTTGCCGTTCTCTTTCTTCTCTCTCTTTAATGCCATTGAGCCTCGCACGTACCTTGTCATGCTCCTTTTTAAGATTTGTAGGACATACATAATGTGCGTTGTGAATGTCATTTCCGTTTCTCGCCAACATACGGATATAATCCACCCACATTTGAATATCTGTTATATGGTAGCCATTGCGTAATACGATTTTGTATGATGCCCAACAGAATTTCAAATCATCCATATGCATAACGAAATGACGCAATGCTGTTATATCATTCACTTTCAACAAGGTCTCAATTCTACTATCCGTCAGCAAAGCAGACATCAATCTTTGAGGGGCAATGTCAAAAAATGAATTTTTTAGTCCGTTACGGATTAACTTAGGAATTACCTTGCACTTGGGATAGGTATAGCAATCAGCGATATAAAGATACGCTTCCTTGTATTGCCGGAGTTCAAGTTCGCTGTTCCAAGCGAAACTGTCCATATAGCATCCCATTGTGCGCCTTAGACCTGTCACTTCTGTATTGCCGTTTTCATCAATCCATACTCTTGCCACTTCCATAAGTGATTGCGTAGGCTTCTTTTTCTTGTGGAATGTCACATCAAACCGAAAGACACGCTGCAACTGCAAGTCATCTTGTATGTCAATCACGGAAAAATATATCTTTTCCTTGTAATTTCTTCTGAGTGTGTCCTTGATTTCCAATGTTGTATGACAATGAGGACAACGGCAATTTTTATTATTAGTATCGTTCCGCCATTGGTGACCGCAGTCCATACAGGTAGTCATTCCGCTTGGAGTACGGAAAGCCATGTGTTCTACGCAATGTTTGAAAGCCCAATCCACGGGTTCCTGTCCGATAGGCTGTAACTGCCCATTGGCAGCCACGACCTTGTATTCTAATTTTGTTTTCGGTTTCATACGCTTAAAAGTCAAATAGTGAGGGAGTTGTTATTTCGGGTTGCGCTTTGGATGTCTTCGGCTTGTTGGTACGCTTCTGCATCTTGCGCAGTTGCTCGGCTTGATATTCTTTCAACGCATCTTGCCTTGCCTGTGCCTTTTCTTCTTCTGTGAGCTCAACGGTATGGTTTACAATCACATTACAGGCAATAGGATTGCCGATTTCGATGTCATCTTCATCAAAGAAATGTACGGCAAGAGAATACACCTCCTCGTCGGTAAGTCCCATGCATTTGCTACTTTTTACTTGGTTTAGGATAAAAGTCACACAGTCATCCATGTTCTTGTTCTCTTTGGCATACGACACGGCAAAGAGTTCATCGTTTTTAGCTCTCTCGTCCAAATACGCCTTGATTGTCTGTTTGAAATGTTCAGTTGCTTTCATTGTATCAATCTATTTATTACATTAAACATCAGTATCTTTTTCTTCCCTTATTTTAAAGCCTTTATCAGCTTTGCTTGTCGGGATAGATTTTTCGTGCAATACAGAACGGCGTGAACAAAGGGAAAAAGGCAAGTAAATGGCGAAAGATTTAATGGAATACCCAATATCTTAGATTTGGGAAGGTTGTCGTTAAATCAACCGCACATTAGTACAGCGGTACTTGACGCTTGACTGGACGCAGTAAATTTGCAAAGAAAAATAGAGCGACAAGCAAGGCAGATATGGATAAAAGTTCATAAAACAGGCATAAAAAGGTGGAATTTTAGGGTTTGACGTGAACTTTTCACGTCAAACATAGCATATTCTCATAAAAACATAGTAATTTTGTACAAAACAAAAATGGAAAGTTATGTTATACAGGGTTATAATAGACAACTACAAGTCGTTTGCAGAAGAAACGGCATTTGATTTGTTTCCCAATCCTAAAAGGGAAACATTCCCTAATCATGTATATGGTGAGGGTGCTACACCTGTGCTGAAAAGTACGGCTATATACGGTGCCAATGGCGCAGGAAAGTCTAACCTTATAAAAGGTATGCAGTTCATCAAAGAATTTACGACCACGATGAGTACTGGTAAGGACGCACTGAAAATGCGCAATTGGTATCTTGGCAACAGATTCAAATTGCCCGTGGAAGATGAGAGCAAGCCTATTACGATGGTCGTTGAATTTGAAAACAATTCGCAAGCCTACATCTATTGTATAGAGATAGATATCGATGGCGTAAAGTCAGAGAGTCTGTTGCTTTCCGGATTAGGCAAGAGCAACCATGTCGTTTTTCAGAGAGACAGAGAAAGCGTTGCCTTCAAGAAAGCCAGAGTAGTAGAAAGCATCAAGAAAATTCTTGAAAGACAAATTGCCGATAATCCGTTTGGATCTGTACTTGCTATAAATGGTGTACTGCATCTGACAGAGGACGAGCATATGCGGAATGCTTTCCTATGGTTTTTGGAAAAACTTGAAGTGGTAGAAATCAGTAGGGACATACCTTGGCTGATAGAACATTTCAAGGATAATGCCGACATGATGAATTTTGTTGGAGAAATATTCACGAAAGTAGGATTAGGTATACAGAGCCTTTATATAAAGGATGAAAGCTTTGACCAGTGGCTGAAGAATGTCAGTCAGGAAGAAGGAAAGGTCGCTGATATAATGACCAACAAAGGTTTGTCTCTGTCAAAAATGATAGATGACGTACCTATGCTTACAGTAACGGAAGAAGATGGTAAACGCCTTGTTCGGGAATTTGTATTCCAACAGATAGGCAGAAACGGATCCGTTTGTGATATGGATGTAATGTCACAATCAACTGGAACATTGCGACTGCTGACGCTGATTCCTGCCATTTATTTTGCAATCAATAATGGAAAAACGGTATTGATTGACGAGATAGACAATGGTATTCACCCGATGCTTATAAAGAATCTGGTAAAATTCTTCGGAGAGTCGAAGTCTAATGGGCAGTTGATTTATACAACCCATGAAACGGCATTGCTCAATCAGCAAGAGCTTCTGAGACCCGATGAAGTGTGGTTCGTAGAAAAAGTGGAAGGATGCACCAAAATGTATTCACTCAATGATTTCAAGATACATAAGACAATATCCATAGAGAACGGCTATCTTGACGGAAGGTTTGGAGCCATACCATTTATTGGAACATTATAATCGCATGAGATATGGATTTAAACAAATTGCGATATTCCAAGACTGTTGCTGTCAAGGATATGGAGGCGCATTCCAATAAAACGGAAAAAGCAGCTGTTTTAGAAAAAGACAATTCATTGTCCGTCGGCAAGATGCCTTCAGACTACTCAAAAGGTGAGGCGACCATAGAGTCTAAAATCGTCTTCATCATTTCGGGTGGTGACAAGCGAGAGAAGGATTATTTCAAAATGCTGATGAAAGACCGCCATATCAGAAGATTGAAAATTGCCTTTGTTTCCAAGAAAGGGCAAGGTCTTGTACCAAGCCAAATGTTCGAGCTTGCAAAGGAATACCTTTTCAACAAAAGGTTCGTAACAGAAACAGACAGTTTCAGTATTGATGCTGCCGATACATTGTACCTTGTTCAAGATATGGACGAGTTTGAGGCTGATATACGGGCAATGTTTGATAAAGGTGATGAGATACGACAGGCAACATGGATAGTAAGCAATCCTTCAATAGAAGTATGGCTGTTTTACCATAAATTCGATACACCAAAAGGCTATTTGGATGAAGGCTTGAAGAAGCCTCTGAGTGAAAGAAGTCAATGGCTAAAGAAAAAGTTGGATACCTTGGTGCCAGGAGGCATCAATCCAATTAACGCATTCGCAGATATTCGTATTGCCATTGCGAACAGTAAAGCCAATTATAAGGAGTACAATGGATTTCCTGATGTCTATTCCACTCAAATGCACATTCTTGCGGAAGACATTTTGAATACACTTGGCAATGAATTTGACGAAATGCTGCAAAGAAGAAAAGAGATGGCAGAACGGTTTATGCGAAGTAAAATATAAAATGGAACGACCCTGTATTGTAACAGCCGACTCATCACGAGCCGGCTGTTCTTACAATTGATTGTTTTGTCGTATGAATTTATAAAAGCCTATCTATGATAGAGCATCACTTTCGTCTGCCTATTTGCCTCGTTGGGAGTATAATCGGATATTCCACCTTCGTTTATAAGAGTGATACTATCAGATGCCACCCCTCTCTTATTCAATTCCTTGGCAATGAATTTTGCTCTGGAAGTACCAAGATTCTTGTTTATTTCTGCCGAACCAGTAGCACTATCAGCTGCCCCGACGACCTTTACTCTTAAGCAATGTTCGTTGGCGACGTGTGCAATCTCGTCCAAGTTCAGTAACTGCAACGGAGTGACAAGTTGCGTTGTGCCAAGTTCGAAAAAGAAGTACACTGGTGTCCCAATGCAAACATTGCCATTTTGCATTTCTGTAAAATAGCCAGAGGTTCCGTGCTCATTCCTATCGAACAAGGAAGTGCTATCATTTTGGACAGGCGTGTTGCCGTCCCAACGCTTGTTGTTCAATCTTGCACGAAGAGAATTCAAACCGCTGTAGTCATTACGAGTGTAGTGGTCACCAATATTGCTATTGGCAGTTGGGCAATGATTAGAATAGGCATATTCGGCATCCGTGTGAGCAGATTTGCCGATACGCTTCCATCCAACTTTGCCAATATTGAAGGACAATCCTGCTGTCAAAGACATCAGATGATCACCAAATCTGCCGACTTTTCCATAGCCGTCAAACTCCTGAAAGGTGGTCGTATTGCCAATCTCCAAAGTAGCTGATAGTCGTTTCGTTAGACGATACTGACCTTGAATGCCGTAAGAGAGTGCAAAAGGCTTTTGTCCATTACTCTTATTGTGAAGCAAACCGACACCAACAAACGGAACGATACCCAAACGGACATCATCCTGTTTGCCATATCTATTGCCAAGCACATTCCACATAAAATCAGCGTGAAGATGCTGATAGTCTTGAACGGCAAGATTACAGTCTTTGAACTGCACACCTTGGTAATATAAGCGAACACCGACTGCTGGCGTAATCCATTTGCCGAATGTCAATCCGAATGTCGGCTTGATGCGTCCAAACAGATCCTCACATCCCAACGGTTTGCCTATAAAAGCATTCGCACCACCCGAGATGCCAACAAACCAATTGTCTGACCATAAAGAACCAATAGCAACGGCACCTTCATTTGACGGACTTCCAAAAGGCAAGCTCTTCGTACAATACTTCGTTTCTATTTTGGTGGAATCCATGCAAGTGGATAGCACACCTGCTTTCATCTGCAGTGTACACGCCACTGCAAGCATAAGTATAAATTTCTTTCTCATGTTCTTATTTGATTTTGTCATTAGAAAAGGAGTGAAATGGAAATCATGCCGATTAGCGTTTAGGCTTCTTGCCGATTGATGGACGCATCATTTTGCATGCCATCATCATGCAACGCCTTGCCCAAGCTCGGTTATCCTCGTCATCATCACGTCCCCATTTCATATCATTACCACTACCGCCACCACCATTTCCTTCGGCAAAAGTTGTGGCATTATCCACCATACCGAGGAACAAAAGTGTAGCGCAATGCATGATTTCTGTTCCTCGCTCTGCAAGGTCTTGAAGAAGAGAACCATCAAACATTTTCAGATCGACCTCGTTGAGCATTGCCAATCTGTGCTGTTGTTCGTTTACCAGATTTTCAAGCAATGCATCTTTCAACAGACTGTCCACTTTGGAATGAACATCACGGGCATATTCCTGCGCCTCCGATTTCAAATCGTCTGTACGTTGCTGAATGTCGGTCATATCACTTTTCAGTTCCTCAAGCTGTTGGTGAGCCATCAGCAGTTTCTCTTGCTTGTCTGCCAATTTGTTTTGTACAACGGTCAATTCGTCTTCAAGTTTAGCAACTGCTTCCTTCAATGCTTCAGGATTAGCTTTTCCTTCAAGAATCTGTTGCTGCAAGTTAGCAAGCTGTGCCTCCTTTTCAGCCTTCTCCCTAAGTAGATTTTCCACCATAGAAGAGAGTCCTTTAACTCTTCGCCGTGCAATGTCAATCTCCTTATTGAGGTCTGAAAGAGCTTTCTTGTGTTGCACTATTTGCTGCTCTATGGTTGTACATTGCTCAGACAGATGCCGACGGTATTCCTCCGTGCTTCTATGGCGAGCACCAGTTTCTGCAACAGATGTTCCTCTGGACATTCCCCACTTTGCGTTGACCTCTGCAAAGTCGCTGTGCAGTTGCTTCATCTTGGCACTGTATTCATATTTGTCCTTTCCTGCAAAGAGCTTCTTGAACGCAAAACGTCCATCCTTAATCGGCAAAAGAGTACAGTGTATATGAGGGTTCAGTTCATCGCAGTGTACAATAAAAGCAGCGATATTCTCTTCTCCATATTTTTCGCAGACAAAGGAATAAACATTCTTCGCCCATTTCTCTATGTCCTCACATCGTTGAATGTGGCTATTGTCTGCTCCATGCTCGAAGTTTACCTTTTGGGTTCCATACGCAAGTTCGTGCATACGCTCTCTTGAACCACCGAAAATGCAATTCACAACAGTTCGGTATTTGGGCTCCAAAAGTCCATCATTCGGATCTTTGATGCCTCTTTCACGTAAATTCTCAGCCATACGTTCTGGGATACTCTTCGCCTTGTTGATTGGAGCTACCAAGCCACCCTTGACAATTTCAAAATTAAGATGTTCACGAGTCGGGTCGTAATTGCCCGTCTGTGTTGCATGGTTCCACCCTTTCTCCGTCCAGTTGCGCAGATGCTCATTGCTCTGTGCCACTGTTATGCCCTTGGAAACACGGATGTCCATAACCTGTTTCGCATTATTCGCCATACCTTTTATCTTTTTTGTTTGTACATGTATTTTGTCCTGGCTTGCCGTTAAGAGGACACCCCTCCCATCTTCGACAGATGCATGGGGTATTAGGCTACCTCTACTTCCCTCTATTTGGACACTGGGCAAGCCCGGTGTGGTATAAGAGTGTTGGAATGGTGTAACAGCAAGACGGTAACGCACTATTACGGGTTATGCAAACTATAGATGGTCTGCATGTCCAACGGACTGGGCTAAAAGAGAACGATATGCGTCAAGCAGGTTGCGGAACTGCGCCTTGGTTTGCGATGTTTCATTCGTCAACGACGAAGACATACCGTATATAAGCAGTTCAGCAAGTACTTGCGATGCCTCTAAAAGAGCAGAAGAGTCACCGTCAAGGTCATTGTCGTAGAACTGGACCATTGCATCTGTTGAACTGTTTGCTGAACGACGGATGACTTTGCGGTATGCCGCCATAGCCATGCTTTCCAGAAACTGCTGCTTTGCAATCTTAAAATGGGATTCTTTGGCTTGCTGAAGATTGCCGACAGCGTCTGTCTGTTGCGCCTGATAAACTTCGGTGAAATGCTTGATGTCCTCTTTGAGAAGGTTCATGCATTTCTCTCCAGCCTCCAAAGTTGACATGTTGTCCGATTCCCAATTTGACAGAACTGTTTGCAGCTTATTGGTAAGTCCAAAGTCTTCAGTGTCGGTTGTATCGGCATTGCCGTTGATACCGACAGGCATTGTAATGAGAAAACTTTTGGGAAGCCTGATGATTTCAATCTGACCATATTCCTCTAATGTCTCCAGAAACGAGCGTACAGTGGAGCGATGCCAATGCCATTCCACCGACAGGTCTGTTATGGTCACATGACATTGGTTTATGTTGAGCTCTTGATTGCGGTTCTTCAAAATGGGAGATACGAAATTCTCAGATGCCTTTTTCAACAAATTGCAATAGGCTTCCGTCTTTGTTTTACGTTCACATACCTTTTCCTGAAGATATATAAATAAGCCGATGTCTACCGATACGGTCGTAGGTTTTTCTTTGTTATGCTTCATGTTGTTTTATCTGTATTATTGAATAATGCTGTGGATTGATTAGTAGTGCCATTATCCACATCTTCTGGCACAATAGAGTGATGAGTTAAAAATAATGTTCGGCAAGCGCACGAGAGTCTGCTCTCCATCTCTCCTGTTTTTCCTTGTCGTTCCATTCGTACAAGATGGAAGCAGACGGATAAAATGTAGAAGCCAAAAGAAGAAACGCAACAGTTACAGCCATTGTATACAGATGCGGTATGGCTACCATAGCCATTGATAGCACCGCCATCCTGAAATAGAGTTGCCGATGTGCTTTCATCAAGTGCAGCCAACGCTCCGCACGTTTATGTGAGAAGAGTATGCCACAGAGAATGGTGGAGAACAATACTCCAAATTCACCGAAATGTCCACTGACATAAATATAGTGGAACAACAGCAGTACAATGAGCAATGTCTGCAAGTACAGTCTACGTGCAGCTTTATTGCGGAGCATGGCTATATAAAACCTTGTCATATAGCTGTTACTGCTTTTGTACAACACGATTGGTACAATGAGAAGCAGTAACGGGAAAACCAATTGAAGAAAAATCCATGTCATAATTGATTGTTTGAAAAGTCGCTATGTCAATAATCGGAGAGTTCAAGATTGATGATGCCGTAAGTAGCAGATTGTACAAGAGCGTTGACATCACTATAACTGATATGTTCAGCTCCTTGCTTTAGCCGTTTGGCAAAACCTTTATTGTTCTTTCGAAGTTTGTTCAATGCCAGGTCAAGTTCCCTCTCAGGTATTTGCCAGATGGAACCTTTGGGGTATTGACCATAACGGAAAAGCGAACGTAATGCTAATGTGCGACATACACATGGCACCCGACGTTCTGCAAGTTTGACGTCGCACACATCATATTGATTGGCATTGTCCACCTTAATCCAAGTATGGTGCTCGTCTATCAGAAAGACGATACGGCGGTAAATGTCACTTCTCATAAAAAGTCCATCAGTACCTCACTGTCATTTCTTTTGTACCGAAAGAGTCCGCTTTTGGAATGTAAACGCATATCAAGATTGACATCCGCACACATTTTTTCAAGTGAGTCATAGATAGTAACCTTGACGGCATTCACCATTTCATTACCGTCAGTCATCACATTTACTTTGAACATCTGTCCGAAAGAAGGATTGGAATAAGCACAAGAGGCATGTCCAAACTTGGTGTGTTGTGACGGAATATGATGATACAACATGATCAGCTCCATGTCATCCTCCAGTATATCCATCACCTCCTCCAAATCAATCGGCGTTGACAATGGAAATGTAAGTAACACGTAGTCATTGTAGAACTGCGGTTGTTCCATTGTCGCCACATTGAGTAACTGAGGAAGTTGCAACGGGACAAATGCCATGAATTCATTGTAGAAGTGTCTAAGCATATTATCAATTTTAGAAAGTTGTGACGATTATTTTCATGAAGAGTGCAGGAAGTTCCTTCGTGCGTTCTTTGTCCATTCGTAGAATCTTGCCCAATTTGTCGATAGTAGCAGGTGTTTCATCTGCAACCTTGTAAATGAGTTTCTTGTCCTTATCCGACAATATGGCAAAACTCAAACCGTCAATGGAAGTGTATGGCTGCACCAACATCCAAAGATAAGCCTGGGCAATTCTCTCGTTCTTTACCTTGCCAGCTTTGGTGTCGCCAACACACTGGGCTGCGTTCAATATAAGACGGCGGTTTGTACGCATAGCCATGTATACTAAAGCATCACGGTGCGACAACTCCTTTTGGTTGGCTGAGCGGAAGACTTGCAGACAGCATCTGTCGGTTTCTAGAATAATGTCCTGCATATTCTGTTTGTCACTTTCACTGAGATGCGATAGTACTGAACGGAAAAGCCGATCCTCCTCTTTGATAAAGTCCAAAAGGTCATTCTTGCTGTGAATACCTTTTGATCGCACATGAGCCAAGAAGTTGCGGTAACGATTCATCAGATTTACCATAGTGATGCCGTAAACTGGGGTTGCGTTCAAGGAATCGAAGAATGGCTGCGCCTCAATTCTTGCTTGTTTCAAGTCCTCGTCCTGCATATAAGATGAAGCTACCTCTTTCAGCTGAAGCACATCATTATATGTGCGTGGTTTGGTTAATACGACGCGGCAGAACTCCTTCCGTAACGAATCGTGAATCACCTGATAGGTCTGATGCCAGTCCTGATGTAAGGTTGACGTGGTATCATTGCGTAGACATGCAACAACAGAGTCTCGTATTACTCGCCATTTTTCTACTTCCACAAATAGTTTGTCGGAAGTCAGCTCCTTTTTGTTCTTAACTTCTGACAGATAGGAACTATAGGCGTTGACAGCCTCTTGGCTTGTCTTGTACGATTGTGATTTGTTGCTGCTGCCACATGATGTACACACAAGTATGATTGCAAAAACGGCAGATGCTGCTGTGATGCGTTTAGTAAAGTTGAAACGAACAGATTTCATACTTAGCTTATGGGCTGTACTATTTGTCCCTTTTCGTACTTGAAAGTAGTGTATGTTCATTTGCATGATGCTTTATTTTTTTTCTTGTAAATTGGAATTAAACGCTGCAAAGATAAGCATACATAGTTGTATTTCAAGTCATTTCCACTAAACTTTAAGCATATTTCTATATCATACTTACAAGTATCATTTGTGTTGAAAACAAGTGAAGGAAAATCGGGAGATACAAGTGCGATTTTGATAATTTCATTGCAAGTATGATTGAAGTACGGAGAAAACAAGTACCTTTGCATTTGTTTTCAAAACTAATAGAAAAGAATGGCAAAAGTAGGTTACATATATTGTACATCGCATGATGATAGCTTAGCCGAAGTCAAGGCTTGGATGACTGATTATGGATGTGTACAGATAGTCGAGGAAGAAACGGCACAAGAGAAGTTGCGACCACAATGGAAGCAGCTGTTGGCAAATCTGGATAGAGGTGACGAGTTGGTTGTCTCTAAGTTCAGCAATGCCGTACAAGGATTGCGTGAATTATCCACATTGTTCGAGTTCTGCCGTGTCAAGGTAATTCGTTTGATTTCGATAAGAGATCGAATTGATACAGCGGATAAACTTTTCCCTGACACAAGTACAATGCAAATAATACAAATGTTTGGAGCATTACCTGAAGAAGTTATGGTATTGCGTCGTGCCGAAGCTCATGTACAGTATTTGCAGCAACATATGAAACCCACAAAGTTCAAAACGCTTACCGCAAAGGAGAAAGCGGAACGTGAGAATATGATTGTAAGCATGTACAATAATGGGCATACGCTTGATGACATATATTCGGTATGCGGCTTTAAGAGTAGAAGCTCCATATTCCGCATACTCAACAAGTATGGGGTGAAGCTCAATCGTGGTAACTTCAGCGGTCCCCTTGGAAAAAGGAAGCCCAAGGACGATAATACAAAAGAATAAAAACAACCATGAGCATTCAAGAGATACAAGATTACTGTCAGTCATTACCAAACACAGAGAAAGCGATGCCATGTGGAGAAAATTTGTTGGTTTTCCATATGGAAGGAAACATATACCTGTATGTATGGTTAAAAGCTCCTATCCCTTCCATTTCTGTTAAGTTGTTGCCTGAGCGTGGTAAAGAGCTGCGTGAACGATACAACGCCATTTCTCCAGCATACCACATATGCGAGAAACATTGGAATGACATTTTTATTGAGGGGACTTTCCCTAACGACATGATTGAAGAATGGATAAAAGAGTCATACGATTTGGTAAAGACCGAATTGCCTGATTTGGCTTATAGTAGGATTTGACGACTGTAGAAATCAAGCCTAACTTATTGAATATTAACGTATAAAATTCATCTTTCTCAATAAATATTCGTACCTTTGTATAACATATAACGTTTTAAATAACTAATAAAATTCATCTTATGAAAGATTTACTTATCTTTTTTGTTGTCTTTTACGTTCTCAAAATTGTCCTTCGTGCATTGTGGGGCGGTTTCAAGGCATCTGACTACAGACGAGACCGCTGAAAAAGGTGGGACGACAATCAATGCCCTGATTGTTGGAACTAAAAAAGTGGATGTCCACAGTGCGTGGACTGTCAGAAAAAACCTACATGAGGGTAAGTCGAAAGAAAAAGGCTCCGCATCTCACGACGAAGAACCTTCCATAGATGAATTTATGAACTAAAACAGATTTATAATATCCATTCCCAATGACTTTGCCTTTCGGTAAGTGTAAAACGTACCGCCTTTCGGTTTGCCATCAAAGAACGCTATCAAGCCACATGAATGGGCAAGCATATAGTCATTGCGTCTTAACAAGCAGCCGTTATAGTAGGCTTTGCTCAACATAATAGTATCATCACATTGAGAAAGTAATCTCTTATACCTTGCTTGCTCCTGGTAATTCCATCTCGCTGACTGCTCCTTGAACGGAACAACAGCGATAAGCTTCAGATATGGCAATTCCGACCTTAGCGATAGAACAACCTCAGCTGCAAGCATATCGAATCCGATAGCCATACCACAATAGTAGTTTCGTATGCCCATTGCATAAAGCAATCTTATCTTTCCCCTCAGCTTCTTTATCAATTCACCTTTCTTGTATTCGGGAACTGAGCGATGTCCCGTGAAAGCTACCGAATTGGCTTTTATGTAAAAAGTCTGTTCCATGTTATTTTTTGTATTTGTAGTGTGTACGACCTAAGAACAACCCTCCCAATACGTTTCCGCCAAATGTTTCCAACTGATTGGCGAAAAGTGCATAGCTTGCGCCGGTTGTTACCACATCATCAAAGACATAAATGTCCTTGCCCTTGAAAAAATCTTCGTCAAACTCTATCACTTGTGTTTTGACGAGCGTCTTTTCTTTATCCTTTCTGTGTTCATGCACTGCGAGGCGTTCACCCGAAACGGAAACATGAGCATAGCCATTAAGGATGCCACACAATTCGCTTACTCGCTTGCAAAAAGCCTCGTAACGGCTCTCATTCTTGTCTTGCGTGCTTGCAGGGACGCACACAAACACAATGTCTTTAATCTTCTCACCGCATATCTTGATAAGGTGTGTAGCCGTCATTTGTGCCACTTTCTCAAAAGCGTTGTCACGTGCATCCTTGAAAGCCCATATCAGTTGGCGTGCTTCCACTGCATCCTCACCAACATTACGAACCCTTACGGGAAAATACTTCAAGAAGAAATCCATCCTCTTGTTAAGTTGTTTTTTGATACTCTCGTCTATTACCTTTGCCATAGTCTTGGAATTTTTTATTTCCCTCTTTTCGGAGCCTTTCGGCTTGTCCGAGGGATATTTTTCCGCCACGCAAAGGAGTTGGAAAGCATTAAGACAAATCGGAAAAGAAAAATACACTCTATATGGCACATACAGAGGAAGATTTTTCGGAAGCATCCATAAATGCCCGATTTGATGTATGCCTGACAACTTGTACCTTTGCGGTAAATATCCGAAGTGGCAAAGCTGACAGGAAACCAATATGGCTACAACAGAAGTATAATACTGTAAAAAGAAAAAAGGTGATGAAGAATATAAAAGAGGAAAGGGTGGGTGTGAAACTGCGCTACTGCCAGCAAGCTTCTCGATGCACTGTTTGTGGTTTGTTGGCGACATGAAAACGGCATATGCCGCTTCACGTTGTCAACAAACCACAATCTGTGCATGCTTGCCTTTCGAAGAGTGGCTGATAAGCCTTTCTGACAAACAGTATGTGCGGTTTCGCTTATGGTGTGGGACGTAGTTGTATGAATATCAGCTTACGGTTTATCCGCATATAAAAGATAGGACAGTTGGAAATATGCGGTATATGCGTTAAGGAAACTCTCTTGACGTTTGCGGCAAGTGTGTTTCCGCATATACCTTTGGCGCAATGGTCTTGCCTTTAGTAGCATCCGTTGTGGATGCCACGGAAGCCAAGACTGTTGGGACAAAATATTTCTGACTGATTATAAAACGAGGTACGTAGTATGTACAAGAGGAGAAGGACTTGATAAAAGTGGAATATACAAACATGAGAAAAGACAAAGCGGTCGAAACCGCCTTGTCTGTAAGTCAGAAAGAAGACTATTTCTTCTTTGTTTTAGTGGTAGGCTGCTCTGTGCTTTCTGCACCAGGTTCCTCTTTTTCCAAAGCTGGATAGAACTTGTTGGCGATGAAGACGATGCGATTGTGCTTGGTGCCTTGCTGATCAATCCATTCATCTGGCTTGAAGTAACCCTCAACTGTCAGGAGGGTTCCTTTTGTCAGTTGGTCAAATGACTCGGTGTGCTCGTTCTTGCGCCATGCCTCCATGCTGATGAAAGCCGATACACGGTTGGTTTCCTCTCCGTTTTTCTCCTGACGGCTTACTGCCAATGAGAAGCGGGCTACGCTTGCAGTGGTGAACTGGCGGATTTCCGCATTGTTGCCTACAAAGCCTGTTACTGTGAAGTTGTTCTCGATCTTTTTCATTTTGAATTTGCTTTTGAAGTTAAACTTAATTTTTACATGCAACCCAAAGCAGAGATGTGGCACATGAGGAAAGCACCATGAAAATCAGCTATAATACTCGTTTTCTGTTGGCGGTTAGGAGAAAAAGGAAGATTATTGATATTTTATTGGTCACAGCGAAGCGGCCTCACAAGATAATGGCAGTTATCGCAGCATCACGCTAAATTTGCATTGAAAAAATGAGTGGCTTCGGAAGAACAAATTCAGAAAAGGCGCATGAACAACAAGTAACGGAATGTAGGCTTGCAGAAGACGTACACCACGGAGTAAAAAGCAGTTATCAAAGCAGCCGTATCTGGAGAATGGAGAGAACCATTACTGATATTTATCATCAACATGAGCCATGACGGAGAGCACATTGGTGCTGACATGAAAAAGGGAAAACTCCAGTTGAGACGTACAAGTACAATAATGAATAGATGTAAGCATTGGCATTGCACATCAAGCAAGCATGATTCACGTAACAAGTGGCATAGTGGAAAGTAGAGTTGCAATATGTTGCAGCCACATTAAAAAGAGAATAATGTCATCCTGAAGTATAAGACGGTTTTGTTCGCTTTTGCGTTTGGCGAATGGATTGACAGATATGAGTATAAAAGGAAGAGGCGACGCAGGCAAGCGTTGCCAAAATCTCTTAGGATAAAAAAGGCTGTTGCTTTGGATAATAAGACCTGCCCACGTAATGTGAGCAGGCTATTTATTTGATTTTATTCGTATATCAGTACGTCACTCCGATACTCGGTCAGCTCCTTACCATTATTCAACCGAACAATTACCTCTTGTCCGTAATCGGCAACAACCGTACCCTCTGAATGTCCTCGATACGGATAAACTAAGGTGCAATAGCAACCTACTATTCCGTCCAACTCATCGTAATCAATCATATTTTGTTCCTCCTATAATATTATTCAAACTCAAACTTATTGATAAAGAAGAATGTTTTGTCGTCTTCGTACTCGTATTGGGCAATGTATTCCAGCATCTCCTCATCAGAGCGTTCGCCACGATTGATGCCGGTTTTCTCGCACCATACCTCTATTGCGTCAGCCACGGTGTCAAAAGGTTCTTCATTCATTGCTTCAAATGGTTCTCCGTACGCACTCACGCAACATTCTTCGGGAAAATGCTCTCCCTCGTCGTGAACACAGAAAATGCCCCAACCGCACTCGATTTCACGATAACTGATAGAAAATGCTCCATCAAACTTCTCGTTCAGCGCATCGAAGAAGTCGTTGCAAGCAGCCCAAGCCGTTTCCGTGTCAAACGACAACAAGGCATAGTCACTATATTCTTCATATTCCGCCCAATAGATTTCACCACGAACAGAAAAGCCTTTTGCCTTGTAGTCGATGCCGTAATGGTTCGCCAAATCACCGAGCCAGATATTCTTTTCGTTTACGTTCATTTCTTGAAGCGTGTTCCACAGGTCGGCAACGGCTTTCTTCTCACCTGTGATTTTGTACTGCGTGTCACATAAGTTTGCCATAATCGTTTGTTTTTAAGTTTTATTACTTCCCTCTTATAGCTACAGCTACTTGGTGATTTGATAAAATTTTGTTGCCTCAAAAGGTCTCATGTACCTGCATGCAAGGTTTCATGGTAAAATACAACCTCAGTGTCAACCGAGGTGGAGATTTTTCCGATGAACCGCAAGGCGCAGACCTTGCAAGGCAGAAGACATGAGAAGTACCTTTGCAACACAATTATTATCTACAAGACCCCAAGTATGCAGCGAAAAGAAAGGTGGTCGGTGTAAAGATGGAATATCAACCATACACCAGAACGATTGCAGCCAAAAGAGAAAGTTACGCACAAGCATTATGCGCAGCTTTTTCTTTTGGCTGTAACTCTACAAATGGCAATATGGTTTATATGGAATAGTTCACTTTACGTGGTTAGTCTTATATATAGGCTAAACCGAAGTAAAGTATATATGTGAAGTGATTTTTGTAAATGTGGGGATAAGGGTGTAAAATGGGATGATTGCAGCGAAAAGAGAAAGGTACGCACAAGCATTATGCGCATATTCTCTTTTGGCTGCAACTCTACAAATGGCAGTATTGTTTATGTGGAATAGTTCACTTTACGGGTTAGCCTTTATATATAGGCTAAACCAAAGTAAAGTATATATATATGGAGAATTTTATGTACCTTTGCAACAGTATGGCAACTGATGCATAGGTACGAAATGGCATTGTTATTGCCGCAAACCAAGACGACTCTTTGGTTCTCTCTCTTTTAGTCTGCATGACAATATCAATGATTCCGTCAAAATCAGTTGGGATTGTTTGAAGGTAGCATACGGTTAAAATAGACTGATGAATTTTTCAGCTAAGCCTTAAAATGCAACCAACAGAAACCAAAGAAACAATAGGAAACAAGGAAAATACGAAAATGTTGTTTCTTTGATATTTTGTTTCTGTATTGTTTCCCGTCGTTTGTTAATCGTGTAATTAGTATAGATTATCAGACGGTTACGGCTTTATATTGAAATATTGTCAATAAAGACGTTGCGTTCTTGGAAGAACTCATAAAATAGCATTCGACGGATGCTTCCTGAATGCCATTGTCTTTCAGAACAAGCGCCAACAGATAGGTGCGCCAACAAAAAAGAAACCCCAAACTAAATATGCCTTCTAACATCAAAACGAATTCTTTGCGTGCCTGGTTTTTGGCAGCACGCCCGAAAACCCTCACAGCAGCTTTGGTGCCTGTAGCGATTGCCAACGCACTGGCTTTTGTCGCAGCCAAAGAATCTCTTCATAGTTTTTCCACAACCATCATGGGGCTCACGTTGCTTTTCGCTGTCGTGATGCAAATCATGGCCAACTTCATCAACGACTATGTGGACTTCATCAACGGTACCGACGACGAAACACGCATCGGACCAGAGCGGGCCTGCGCCATGGGATGGATTTCGCCGCAGGCCATGCGGATAGGCATCGGTGTTTCTCTGACATTAGCGATGTTCATCGGTCTGTATGCCGTCTTCGCCTTTTTTGAAGTATTCGGGCACATGCCTTGGCCCATGTTTGGCGTCGGCATCCTCTGCATGGTCTTTGCTTTTCTCTATAGCACCTTTTGCAGCTACCATGCCTTAGGCGACCTCCTCGTATTGGTGTTCTTCGGTTTCATCCCTGTTGCAGGCACTTACTATCTGCACTTTGCAACCTGCAACGAAGCTGGACTATGGCCGATTGCTTTGGGATGTGGCACCGCCATGTGCACGCTGCTTACGGTCAATAACATCCGCGACCGCCACCAGGACAAAGAACACGGGAAGACTACACTCGTTGTGGTGTGTGGGGAAAAACTGGGGTTCCTACTCTACTTGATATACGGCCTTATCGCTGCCGCATGCCAAGGTTATTTCCTCTCCCGCCACACGGCCATCGGCATAGCAACAGGAACGGCAGCCGCGACCTGCATATTCAACCTCCTCGCCTTTATGAGAATCAAAAGGATTGGCAACGGTAAAAAGCTCAACAAGATGCTGGCCGTCACCTCGCTCATCATTCTTTTCTACGGTGTTTCAACCATAGCGGCCCTACTCTTGTAGAACACACGATAGGTCTGACCACCATCTCATTCAGACAACCGACTTTTGTTTTTCATTAACCAACAAAACTCAAATACATCATGAAACGATTAGCCTCTCTAATTGCATGTTGCGCCGCCTGCCTCACATTGGCCGCCTCTGCCAACACCGTTTCTGCTCCTGCCATCGGGAACAATGTCCCCAATGAACTTCCGTCTGAAACAAAACACACTGCCAAATATATCAAGACGCGCCTGCAACTTATTTACGCCTTGGCTTTCAATTCTGTTGAGACGGGAAGGACCTCGGTATCTTCTTATTTCTTCGCCGAAGAGTTTCGCTCGGCCTACAGTACGGCAAAACAATTGACACCCGAAGGCGAAACAGGATATTACGACTTCTCGCCCTGGCTCCGCACACGAGACTGCAAAAGTCCGCGTGCTGAAATCGAACGCGTACGCGACATTTCCGCCACCAGTGCCATCGCCGACATCAAGGTATTTCCTAATGGCGACAGCCAAGACGGAGTCTGTGTCATGGTGCGCCTGCGCTTTGAATATGGCGACTGGTTTATCGCCAACTTCAACAACGACCTCGAGGGCCTGCAAGAATACATCAACCGACAAAAATAAACGATTCAATCCATGCAGGCCGAACGGCGGCTTCCCGTCGCTCGGCCTGCGATTTTTCACCCCATGCAACTTTTTCAGGAAGAAAATCACCACCACGGCCGCATTGAAGTAATCTGCGGTTCCATGTTCTCTGGCAAAACCGAAGAACTCATCCGCCGCCTGCGCCGCGCAAAAATAGCCAAGCAGAAAGTAGAAATATACAAGCCAGCCATCGACACGCGTTATAGCGACGAGGATGTGGTATCTCACGATGCCAATGCCATCCACTCCACTCCAGTAAGCACAGCGGCAGCTATCGTTGAACTGGCCAAAGACGCCGAAGTTGTTGGCATTGACGAGGCGCAGTTTTTCGATGACGAACTGGTGCGCGTATGCATCAATTTGGCCGACGCAGGCAAGCGCGTCATAATTGCAGGTCTCGACATGGATTTCCAGGGTGTCCCCTTCGGCCCCATGCCCGCACTCTGTGCCGTTGCCGAAGACGTGACAAAGGTCCACGCCATCTGCGTCCGCTGCGGCGGTCTTGCCCACGTGTCACACCGCATCGTCCCTAACGCACAGCGCGTTTTGCTCGGCGAACAAGACGAATACGAACCGCTCTGCCGCAGTTGCTATAACAAGTTGAAGAAGAACGAATAAGAGAAGCGCCACCGATTCTGATTGAGAAGTCATAAGTAAGACCATCGGCTTAAGTAGGTCAGCAAAATATTACATGAATGCTGGGAAGATTATTCCTTATTTTCAAATGTAAAAATAATCCTAAACACCCACTTAATATTCTCCTTTACCACCCGACATTATTTACGACCACCTGCCTATGAAATATTTTCTCATTGCCGGCGAAGCCAGCGGCGACCTCCATGCGGCCCACCTTATGCAGGCGCTCCTGCGAGAAGACCCTGATGCGGATTTCCGCTTTTATGGGGGCGACGAAATGCAGCGCGTAGGGGGCAAATTATTGTGCCACTACAAGCATTTGGCCTACATGGGCTTCATCCCCGTCCTGCTTCATCTGCGAACCATCTTGCGCGGCATAAAACACTGCAAACAGCAGATTGCCGAATGGCAACCAGACGCAGTGATTCTGGTGGACTATCCGGGATTCAACCTCAAGATGGCCCGTTACGTAACGCAAGAACACATCTGCCCTGTCTTCTATTACATCTCGCCCAAAATTTGGGCCTGGAAGGAACACCGCATCAAGGCCATTCGCCGCGATGTGACGCACCTCTACTCTATCCTGCCCTTTGAAGTTCCCTATTTCGAACAACGCCACAACTATCCCATCACCTATGTGGGGAACCCAACGGTTGACGAAGTGGCAGACTATCGTTTGAAACACCCAGACCACTGCCGCGACGAGCACCTCATCGCCTTGTTGCCCGGTTCGCGCCGACAAGAAATTGAAGACAACCTGAGCCGCATGCTTCAAGCGGTCATGCCACTGCGCGAAAAAGGTTTCCGCCTGGCCATCGCCATCGCGCCCTCCATGCCGCAGGAAGTGTACAAGCACATCTTTGAACGTGCCCAACTGCGGGAAGAGGACGTGGAAATGATCAAAGGAGACACCTACGGACTGCTCTCACGCGCTTCTGCCGCCCTCGTAACGAGCGGAACAGCCACCCTTGAAACGGCGCTTTTCCGCGTACCGCAAGTGGTGTGCTACTATGTCGCCTGTGGTCGTTTCGTTTCCTTTCTCCGTCACCATCTTCTCAAGGTGCCATACATTTCTTTGGTCAATTTAGTCTGCAACCGCGAGGTCGTACCAGAACTTGTGGCCGATGGCATGACGGTCAGCAACGTCAGCAACGCCCTTCTTCCCCTGCTTCCCGGCGGCAACAAGCGCCAGGAGATGCTCAACGGATACGAGGAAATGGCACAACAATTGGGGGCGCCAGGCGCACCAGAACGCGCCGCCAAAGACATCGTTGGCAGGTTACGGAAATAAAACAGTCTACCATACAGGCAGGAGCATCCAACAGCATACGCCACCAACAACATAAGCATCCAACAACATACACCTACAAGCAAACGCAAGTCCACACGACAAGCAAATATAAGCCCACTACAACCAAGAACAGGGACGGTCTTCTGCTGCACATTTTGCAGAAGACCGTCCCTGTTCTCTTTTTACTATACATCCCTTATATATAAGTGGGCATCAACTCCCCTTCCATCACGAATCAGCGGGTGCGCCGTAAAGCCTCAGCCCATCCTTTCCGTCAAGGAAAAGTGAAGCGGAATCTGGCACGAAAAAAAATCCGCACACAGATTCCGCTTAGCAAACGCTGAACACTGCCTTGAAAGGGCCTTGTTCAAATTATCTCACATTCCAATTACTTAGTAATGATGAAAAAATAACTTGGCCAATTTTGAAGAGTAAGGAATTATATTCTTATGCCCTGTCTTTTTGCTGTTTTTGAAATTTGTCATCGGTCACATAGCCCCGCTATGCTCCCTCTTCCAAATTCCAAAACCAACAAAAATACAGGTCAAAATTGGTCAACTTATTCTTTCACCATTACTTAGTTTCAGTCTCTTCCGCCTCTTTTTTCACGGTAGTGGCCTTCTTGGCAGGCGCCTTTGCAGCTTTGGCAGGCGCTTTCTTGGCAGCCGGCTTCTTGGCGGGAGCCTCTTTCTCCAACTTGGCAAGCATGTGCTGCAACTTCTCGATTTCCTTGTTCTTCACTTCCAGTTCCTGGTCTTGGTTCTTGATGGTCGTGAAGAGCGATTCAAGCTGTTCGTTGTCAACATCCTCCGGATAGAGGTTATTCACGCGAGAGATGAAGTCGCCAAGGATATTCATGTAGTTGGTGAAAGCATCGTAGGGCGAAGAATAAATACCGCGGTAGCCGCCGTAAGAGCAGGCTTTCGTGCTCATAAAGCGGAGGTTGTTTGAAGCCTGGAGATAGTCCCAGTCTTGCTTCAAGCGGCGGTCGCCAGCGATACGCACACGGTCGGCAATGCTATAAAGTTTTTCGAAAGCCTCACGCTGCATCACGTTGCCGAGCCACGGCGAGAGGTCGCGTTCTTCGTCCACCCAAGAGATAGGGTATTCCACGTTGAGGTCGCCCGACGACTTGATCTTCGAGCAGATTTCCGATGGCGTTGAGAACACGATGCCGCGCTGGCGGAGCTGTTCTGGCAAAGCCTTCATAAACTCGAGGATATTCGAAGACAACGGCTGGAAGATACCGAGAGCGCAGAGCTCCATGAAGAGGTTGATCACCTGGTCTTCCTCTGGCAACTGGGCAATCCAGTCGGCATAGCGGTCGGCGAAGAGCGGATATTCGTTCCAAGAAGAATCGTTGAAACGATAACTGATGTCCTCCGACAAACTGTAGTCGCGCAGGAGGAGCTTCAGTTTCGGGTTGCGGTTGCAGTTGTAAACGAAGTGCGGGCTCTTCCATCCCAACACCTGCTTAGCACCTTCAGCCAACATACCCTTAAAGCCCATGCTGGCCACGAGTTCTCCGATTTCGTCAGAGTAGATGAGACAAGAATTGCGGAAGATTTTCGGTTCCTGTCCGAATAGCGACTTCACCTTCTTGCAAAGGCGCGTCACTTCTTCCTTGAAGCATTCAGGGTTGGCCAGAGAAGAGAAGCCGTGGGAATATGGTTCAGCGAGAAATTCCACGCAGCCCGTGTCGTTGAGTTTCTGCAGGAGTTCAATCACCTGCGGAGCGTGGTTTTCAAGTTGCTCAATGGCGCAGCCAGAGAGCGAGATGGCGCATTTGAAGTAGCTGCCATAGCGCTCAGCCATTTCGATGAGCGCGTTGAGAGCCGGCACATAAGAGTTGTCGGCAGTTTCAGTGATAGAGCGCGCGTTCTCGTAGTCGTCATAATAATAATGGTCTGTGCCGATGTCGAAGAAACGATAGCGCTTGAGATGGATGTTTTGGTGTATCTCGAAATATAAGCAAATGGTCTTCATAGGGATATCTTGTTTTTGCAGACATCCGCCGCAAGAGACTTCGGCGGAGTCAATTGAATGTGTTAAACTACTCTTATTTGTGATTGTAATTTTGAAGCACCTGCTGGTAGACATCGTAAATGCGCTTGCCCACTTTCTCCCAGGTGATTTGGTCAACCTCCTTGATTCCTTCCTCTTGAAGATACTGATAGAGTCCTTCGTTGGTGCAGAGGGAATACATGGCATCAGCCATCGCATTGATATCCCAGTAGTCTGTCTTGATACATTTGTCGAGAATTTCCGCACATCCGCTCTGATAGCTGATGATGGACGGCACGCCACACTGCATGGCCTCAAGAGGCGAAATGCCAAACGGCTCGCTCACAGACGGCATCACATAAACGTCGCTGTCGCGGAACACCTCGTAGACCTGTTTTCCCTTCATAAACCCTGGGAAGAAGAAGCGGTCGGCAATACCCTTCTCCGCCGCCATCTCAATCATGGCGTTAAGCATATCTCCAGAACCGGCCATACAGAAGCGCACATTGCGCGTGCGTTGCAGCACGAGCGAGGCCGCCTCAACGAAATATTCCGGTCCCTTCTGCATCGTGATACGTCCGAGGAAAGTCACCACGCGTTCCTTACGCTCCGTGTGGGGTTTGCGCTGTGCGACCATCTGCTTCACCTCGTCGGAGAGCGGATAAACGGCGTTGTGCATAGCGATACACTTAGCTGGATCCTGGTGGTAGTGTTCAATCACCGTGCGTCGCGTCAGTTCAGACACACACATGATGCAATCGGCATGATCCATACCGTCTTTCTCAATACTGTAAACCGTTGGGTTGACATTACCTCTTGAGCGGTCAAAGTCAGTGGCATGCACGTGAATCACGAGCGGTTTTCCACTCACGTTTTTGGCGTGAATGCCAGCCGGATAAGTCAGCCAGTCGTGTGCGTGAATGATGTCATATTCCTGTTGACGAGCTATCACGCCAGCCACAATGGAATAGTTGTTAATTTCGTCGTAGAGATTATCGGGGTAGCGTCCAGAAAACTCGATACACCCCAAGTCATCCGTCATACGGTATGAGAAATCGGCATAGATATGGTCGCGCAGGGCATAATATTGCTCCGGCGTCATTTTGTTGCCAAGGCGTTGCTTGACATAGTCATAGTCAACGTCACGCCAAACGATGGGTGTTTCGCTCAGTCCGATGATGTTCATGAAACTCTTGTCTTCGTCGCCCCAGGGCTTCGGAATACAAAAAGTGATTTGCATATCGGGTTGTTTGGCCAGTCCGGCAGTGATGCCATAGCTGGCTGTTCCGAGTCCGCCCAAGATATGAGGAGGGAACTCCCATCCGAACATTAATACTTTCATAAATTGGTATTAGCTGTTAATGCCACGGTAAGCAATGGTGAAAAACAAACTTCAACCATTACTAAAGAGACGTTGTCCGCGCGAGATTTTGCGGAAGCTTCCCCGCCATGGCTATGATGATTAGTTGCTTGGCGAGAGCCGCACTGGTCGTGCTGCTCTCCACCATTCCCAGAGAAAATCTCCGGCAACAACATTGTTTTAATCTTCCGCGATTTGATATTTCTCCATCAAACGGATGGCCCGGAGAATACCGCTCACGTTCATGGCAAATGAGATGGCTCCACGTCCGTGGAATGGCGGGTTGCCGTCGAAGAGTTCCGGAATGGTGCCGATGCAGTGATAGAAGAGTTCTTCCTCAAAACCGATGAGCTTGCGTTCAATGTAGTTCACGCCGCTCATCTTGTAAACGCGCAGATAAGCCTCCAGATAGAAACCAGTGAGCCAAGGCCATCCCGTTCCCTGATGGTAAGCCTGGTCGCGGTCGGCCTGTCGTCCCACATACATTGGAGAATATCCACCGCTGTTTGGCGAGAGCGAGCGCATGCCCTTTGGCGTCATGAGTTCCTTCGTGCAGATGTCGAGCACACCCTTGCGTTCCTTCATGCTGAGCGGAGAATAGTCGAGCGCGATGGCGAAAAGCTGGTTGGGACGTACGCTCCAGTCCATCATCTTGCCATCGACATAATCGAGCAGATAGCCGTGTTCGTTGAGGAACACCTCCTTGAAGGCCGTCGTCATCTTTTCTGCCTCGTCGGCATAATCCTGTGCGAGAATCATGCTCGTCTCGTCGCCCTTCTCTTTGAGCACCTGCTCGTAGAATTTCATGGCGTTATACCAAAGCGCGTTAAACTCAACGATATATCCTGAGCGCGGAATGATGGGGCGTCCGTTGGCCATAGAGTTCATCCACGTCACAGCGCGGTCGCGTCCGTTGGAATAGAGCAATCCGTTTTCGTGAACGAAGAGGTTTGAGTGGTGTCCGCCACGAACATATTCCATGATGTCCTTGAGCAGTTCGCCATACCTCTCCTGAAAATCTTGTGCAGACACATTCTTGCGATACTGCTGCAAGCACCACGTCGCCCAAAGCAGCGAATCTGGTTGCTCGATTTCATAGATAGGCACCGTGACAGGCTCTTTGTTGATAAACTGGCGAATGGCTTCAGCGGCAGCGTCCATATACTTTTCATACTGCTCTCTCTCGCCGATGGAAAGCGTCAAGCCCGGCATAGAGATAAACGTGTCGCGTGCACGGCATTTAAACCAGGGATACCCAGCGAGGATGTAGTGTTTTCCGTCTCTGCGGACATTAAACTGGTGTGCGGCGTTAACAAGGCAATGATAGAAGCTGTCGCGTCCGTCGAGCGCTTCGCGTTCTTCTTCCATATAGTGTCCCAAACGGTTCGGTGCTAATTCATTGAGCGCAGCCGAGAACACAACAGACTGTCCTTTTTTGATTGGCATCTCGAAATAACCTGGCACGAGGAGGTCTTCTGTAGCGTCGTAGCCACGTTCGCGTTCCTTCGGGTAGTCGAGTCCGCGATACCAATCGGGGCAATAGTGGAATTCCGATTTGACGTTAGTCTGCATGAAGAGGTCGGGATAGCCCTGATAGAGGCACATTTTTATACCATTCTTCACCTCTGTGTATCCGCTGTTAGCAACAGAGTTTTCGTGTGTCCACTGGCGCACACTTCTGAAGGCCAAGAACGGTTTCAGGCGCAGCGTGGTGGCCGAATGAGCATCGAGCAGCGTGTAGCGGATATAAAACTGATAATCGTCGGTGCAGAATGCCATCTCCTTTTTGAGCAGCACGCCACCGATACGATAAATCCAGGTCGGCACCTTGTCCCATTGAAAGCTCACGATATACTTGTGTCCCTTCGGACTGTAATTTTCCCCTTGGTATTTATGAAGGCCGAGGTTGAACTCCGCGCCGTGCTGAATGATAGTTTCGTCGAGCGAGGAGAGCAACACATGGTTTTCGTCGTCCAGTTCGGGAACTGGAACGACCATGAGGCCGTGGTACTTACGGATATTGCAGCCAACCAATGTTGTGTTACAGTAAGCGCCAGAGCGGTTTGTGATCAGAAATTCCTTATAGAGGGAGTCCTGAAGGTTCGTCATCTGCGCTTTGTCAAATTTTAAGTAGCACATAGGTCAGAAGATTATAAGGTTTTATACGAATAACTTTGTGATTTTTAATTAAAGACTATCACTATTTGTCAAGTGAAGATTTTAACCCAACAGAATCTTGTGGATTCTATTGAGGTCTTTTTTACCTCTCAAAGGTAGTAAATTGTTAGGGGTAAGCCAAATTTTACAGGCAAAATATTTTATATTTGCTTTTTTTTTACAAGCGCAGGACTAAAAGTTTGTCGTTTTCATGCCGCCAAGCCTGTTTTTCGGAGTGATATCGTCAAGGCTTCATCCCCAAAATCCGTGTTTTTTCCCTCAAAAGCGAACATGACAAACGCAGCGAAAAAGTCCCCCAAAAATGCCTTTCCAATTTCCCAAAAAAGCAAGCAAAAATCCCGCCCCGAATCTATTTGTTGATTCGGAGCGGGAAACAAAATAAATCTTTTTCTATTTCTAACTTACCAAATATCCTCTGGCTCTACCCCATTGTAAACGGGGGTTGAAGCATATTCGAAGTAGTCGAGCTCCAGCTCGGCATCGAGTTTCTTCAAGGCCGACTTGAAGCGCAGGTAATAGGTCTTTCCTGCCTTCATATATTCGGTGCAGACAATCTTGCGGATGGCACACCATGAGCCGCCAAATTCGCGCAAAGGCTGGTCGGCACGTCCCGTACTGTAGGTGAAGAACATCGGGGCCTTCATATAGCCTTGGTTACGCAGGTTCTTGTCGTTTTCGCGGTTGACCGTCTGGTCGTCGCCGTCCTTCACCCAAGGGATGTTGGGGGTGTTGGGACCAGGAATCTGACGCATATCGTAGGGAAGACCCACGGGCGCGAGACGGTCGGGGTCGTCGCCGAAATAAATCTGCGCCATACCTCTAATCGGACCGTGGCTGAGTCCCAGGCGGATTTCGTAAGTACCGTCTTTCGGAACGGGCGGAAGCTTATAGATGAAGTCGTAGAGACCGAACACGCGGAACTCGTCGCCCCACATGGCCAGCCATCCAGAACCCTGCGCGTGGGTGTGTCCCATCTTCGTACTGCTGCTCTGGCGAATCATGCGCGAGAGATAACCAGGGTCGAAAGCAATTTTGTAGTTTCCGCGATAGTTGTTTGTGGCCAGTTCAGGAAGCGTGGCGGCAATGTCCATGCGGATGCGGCGCTTGTAGAGTTCATCGCGCGTGCCTTCGTCGTTGACCAGAAGTTTGTTGATGGTGTGGTAATAGCCGTTGAGGGCGTTGTTGTCGTTGTCGCCATTGTCGGCATTGACGATGATGCCCGCATAGCCCGGCACCACACCCGTTTCGTGATAGTCGTCCGTCGGGCCGTCGGCATAGAGCGAGATGCGGTTGAGATAGATTTTGTGGTCAACATCGTGCTCAAATCCAGCGTCGCCCACCTGCGTGATTTTCAGCAGACTGGGGAATGCACCCATGGTGGTGTAGAACTCCCACACGTTGGTCGGCATATTGACGGTTTGCGGTGCGTTCCACTGACCATACTTGTAGTTATACTCGTTGCAGTGATAAACGAGTTTGTTGAAAGGCATACGTCCGTAAACGAGGTGGTAGGCCACGAAACGGTTGATGGGGTTGTACGGATGCTTCAAATCATCGATATGGTTCGAACCGTAAGCGTCGGCCACATAATCCTTCAGTTTGGCCACGAAAGCTGCGCCGTTGGTCAAGTTGCCCTCAGCGTCTTTTTCGACCTTGAGGCCCAATGTCTGCTCGTAGATGCTGTCGGGTTCCACAAAGGCGGTGTATCCGATGTAGCGGTGTTGTGCATAGACGTAGTCAAACTCGCCCATGTGCGTTTTCTCTTGTCGGCTGGAGTTCTCATACGATTTGTCGAGATACTCGTGCAGCGAGTCGCACAAGGCCGTATGGGTGAGCAAGTAGCTGAACACCTTGAGGTTGTCGGCCACGCCGATTTGCTCGTCGAGCGTGTTGAGCGACGGACTGATCACGCCGTCAACCACATGGATGAAACCGTTTGACACCTCGATGTCGCCCTTGATGATTCTCGACGTTCCGTTGATGATGAAAGTCGATGTGGAATCAAGCGAGCAAGAGAGCATACGGTCGGAGAGACAGGAGATGGGCAGCGCACCGCTGCTGGGGAGGTCCGCACTTTCGTAGGCGTTGTTTGAGCCATTGTCAATGATGCAGCTCTTGGCGAGCGTATTGGCGAGGTCGTCGCTCATCTCGTCGATAGAGGTGATGCCGTTTTCCGCCATATATTTCTCCACCGCCTCGTTTGTTGGCAGGAAGATGGTGTAGTTTCCTCTGGCAGAGAGCATATTGTGGAGCGGAGACGCGCCCTCAACATTACCCAGTCTGACGCGGCGGAAAAGCGCGTTCATCAAGGAAAACTGGCTGTTTTCGTCGATATAATCGGCTGCTGTCTGCATCTTCTTGATGGCGAAGTTCGACTCGTCAATCTCTTCCTTGCAGGAGGAGAGAAAAACGGGAGCGCCCAAAAGAAGCAAGGCGCCGAGAGCACACAGTTGCCCCGAATGTTTGAAGAAATTCCTCATAGATGTTTCGTTTGTTTTTGAATGATTAGGCTGTTAAGTAGGTAAGTAGGTGTTCAGAATCACCTTATAATGTCAAAGCAGGGAAAACCCATTTTGATTTTACGCACCCATTTTGTTGCAGATGGCTCGCGCTCATCATTTTTCCTGCTTCTTCAGCAAGTCGCGGATTTCCGTGAGCAGTTGCACTTCCTCGCTGGGCTTCGCAGGTTCTTCGGGAGCCGGCACCTCTTGTTTCTTGCGATGGAGCTTAGAGATGAGGCGGATGAAGACGAAAATGGAGAAGGCGATGATGATGAAATCAAACGTGGCCTGCAGGAAGTTGCCATAGTTGAGCAACACGGCGGCCTGTTCCTGTCCATCCACCACCTGCGCTTCCTTAAGCGTGATGGAGAGGTCGGTGAAGTTCACGCCGCCACAGATGACGCCAATCAGAGGCATGATGAGGTCGGACACGATGGACGACACGATTTTTCCGAAGGCCGTACCGATAACAACACCGACGGCCATATCAACAACGTTGCCACGCATGGCAAACGTTTTGAAGTCTTGCAAGAATGTACTTTTTGACATAGGAATATATTAAGTAATGGTAAAAAATAACTTGACCAATTTTGTGGAGTAAGGAGTTATTTCTTATGCCCTGTCAAAATTGCTCAACTTATTCTTTCACCATTACTAATGGTATAGAATTACTGCAAGCGGAATGTGACTGGAAGGGTGTACTTGACACTGACAACGCTTCCTTTATGTCGCGCTGGCGTGAAGGTCCTGAGCTTTCTCACGGCTTTGATGGCTGCTGCGTCGCATTCGCGCGACAGGCTCTTCAACACCTTCACCTCTCCGATTTTCCCCTGGCGCGTGACGACAAACTGTAAGAGGACTCTTCCCTGCAAATCCGATTCTATCGCAATTGTCGGATATTCCAGATTGGCTGCGAGGTCTACCATGAGTTGCCGAGCTCCACCTGGATAGGCCGCAGGTACTTCCGTCATGGCGTTGTCCATCAGTTGGGCGAGAATGCTGGTGCCGCTCTCTGTCGTTTCTGCAGCCACCGAGTCGTTCACCACTTCATAGTTCTGAGCCGAAGCCGTTGTTGCCATTGCCAACAAGGCGAAAGCGGCCACGAATATTCTTTTCATGATTGCATATTTTATGGGTTAATTAATATTTCTCTCCAACGAACAACAGCGGAAATCCATTTGCGTTGTCCTGACGGCATCAAGCGCAAGAGCCACCGCCACGAGCCAGTCAAACCCGTCTGCCAAAAATCCTTCCAAGCATCCTTCATCTTCGCGCCCTAAGACTTGTCAGCGAATCAGGGTCGAGAGACGACCGAATCTGGGTCGAGAGACGAACGAATCTGGGACGAGAGACGACCGAATCTGGGACGAGAGCAGGGCCGACGCATTACTCTATGGCATCAATTTAGCAAGGAAAGAGCTGTCCCATCCTGCTCTCTTTCTTTTTGCTTTCATGCTGCCCTTAGTTTCATCTT